>ERZ1034626.222-NODE-222-length-42045-cov-35.939295_pt1 | contig 42045 bp, 50 predicted proteins | sample MGYA00520652_ERZ1034626 | MGnify/ENA primary metagenome ERZ1034626 (study PRJEB33766, sample SAMN09781765) | gut metagenome | biome: gut microbiome | host: Homo sapiens | place: Madagascar | study: EMG produced TPA metagenomics assembly of the PRJNA485056 data... | reverse complement strand
CCGGCTGCTGTGTGATGTCAATAATGTCTGCCATGCTCTTCTCCTATCCGTGCGGGATGAATTTCGCCCGCTGCTTCTTTATCCTCTGGTTGAGAGGATCATCCTTGATCTCAACCTTTACTTCTTTTCGCTGCGGCTTGATCGGCCTGCTCATGCACTCATACCGTACTTCGTCAGCTACATGGTCCTCTTGTGTCGTGTCGATGTCCTCTACCTTGTGCTCGTCATACACAAGCAAAGGGATCGTCCGTATAAAAGCCTTGCAGTTGCTGAAAATGTACATCATGGGGATGCCGTTATCATCAAAAGCCAGACGGTAATGCACCTGCATCCACCCGGCGATCCGCTCGTGATCTCCCTTGTCGAAATATATTTGATGCTGCGCAGCTACATCCGCTACGCTTTCCCCGCTCTCTGCGTTCCATATAGCAGGATCCGCTACGCCGAAGATCCGCCTGCCCTTGAGCCATGGGTGCTGAGTCTCAATTTCACGGATGCGCTTAAATTGCTCCTGCGGGGTCCACTTCACGCCCTCGTTCGGGGTCTGCGTGCATCCATACAGCTCAAGGATGCGATACAGCCTTCCGTCGTAATCAACAGCCCACCACGCACAGGAGAAAGGCTTGCTGTATCCGAAGTCGTAGCTTCTGCAGATCGTCCACCCTATCGGGATATCAAAGGGCTCGATCACATGCGTCCACTGTCTGTCCTCGTAGTGCTCCGGATCATCCCGGAATTCCTCAAAGACCTGACCACTGAAGACATCCCACTCACCATCCAGCCATGCTTTCCGGAGCTTCGGAGGGAGTGCTTCCAGACTCTTGATATATCCCGGATCCCTCTTCATGAGGGCGGTGTTGTCGGTCAGCTTTGCCTGCGTGAAGCTGTAGTCTTCCGGATACTCGCCGGGCAGATACTTCTTATCAATGAAAATCCGCTTGATGTACTGGTGCCCCACGCCTCCGGGGTTGCAGGTGAGATAGATGCGTTTTGGATGGTCATTAGCGCCTCTGCAGCACGAGTAGATCATCTTCAGCTCTTCCTCTGTCCACTGCGTCGCCTCGTCGATGAAAATGACATCCCACTCGATACCCTGCGTCTTGATGACCAGCTCATCCGTGCGCTGTGCGAATACAAACTCAATCACAGAGCCGGTGTTGAACGTCAGGCGTTTCTCCTGCTTGGAGTACTTCGCCACCTTTGCGCCCACAAGCTCCCCCACAAGGGTGCGGATATGGTTTTTCTCAAGGTCGGGGTACTTGCGGCGGAAAATGGCGATCTTGATCCCCTTGTGCTTAAAGGCCAAGAGCTTCGCTTTCGTCTGGATGGACCAGCTCTTGCCTCCGCCTCTTGCGCCTCCGTAGCCTACGATTTTGTGATGATCGAGAAGAAATTTCTTCTGCTTTTCGGAAGGCCTGCCAATGATGAGCTCAGTCTGCATACTCATCACCGTCTTCGTACCGGATCACGATCTCTGTGCTCTGTGCAGCTTCCGGAGTGCAGCCGTAGTACTCTGCCAGCTTCTGGAGCGCCGCCTGCACATCACTGACTCTTCGGACCTTCTTCTTGATCCCCCATGACCCGTCTGCACATCTGCCTTCTTCGATGTCTGTCAGCTCTCCGCTTGCGATCTCCTTGAGCTTCTGGATGATAAAGGCACGCATAGAGGCAGCATCATCTGCCGTTTTCTCGATGACCTTGCCCTGAATCTCGTCATACCTTGCCCTTATATTGCCCTGCTGAAAGAGTCTGCACGCCTTCTGGGTGATCGTTTTCTCTTTCATCTTTGACGTGTCATATGCGGCCCGATATGCTGCGGATTGGTTCCCTCCGTTCTTTATTAACTCCTGTACAAATTTTTCCTGCTTTGCTGTAAGCATAGTCTCCTTGCCCTATAACCTATATTTTGACAAGGAAAAGGCCCGCTTTATAGGGCACCCTCTGTGATACAATTGGAAAGGAAAAGAGGACCGGGGAAATCCCGATCCTCTTTTTTACATCCTCATCTTCTTTCGATACTTTGCCTGGGCTCTCTCTTCCATGCCCTTTCGGTCTCTATCTATCCCGTCCTCGCTCTCAGCGATTGCCCGGTACACGACGCAGTTCCAGAAGCAGCCCTTGCAGAAGTCCTTCTTGTATCCCCGTTTTACCTCTGCGTTCTTGAAGTTGATCGTGGTGTGAGTGGCATCGTCTGTCAGTGGGAGGCATCTTATTTCGCAGGATGCCTCCTTGCAGTACATCGGGCATGTCACGTATACATCCTCAGCGAACTTTGTTGACATCCCTTGCCTCCTCAGTTGAATGGCAGCTCCTCATCGATCCCTTCCGGGATGTTCATAAATCCATCTAAGGCTGCGCTAGTCCCTGAACTCTGCGGTGCAGGCGTGCTGTAGTTGTGTGCGACGTCATTCGCTGCCCTGCCTTCGCAGAACTCCTGTCCTTCCACTACTACATCCGTCGTATAAACCTTCTGCCCATCCTGTCTGGTGTAGCTTCCGGTCTGGATCTGCCCGGCCACACAGATCTTCATCCCCTTGTGCAGGTAATTCCCCGCGAATTCTCCTGCCTTGCCGAATGCCACACAAGAAATGAAATCCGCTTCCTGCTGCCCTTCCTGCTTCTTTCCTCTTCTGGTTACCGCAAGCGTATATCTTGCGATTGTTGCCACCTGAGTCTGCCGCACATCCGGGTCCTTCGTCAGACGGCCCATCAATACAACTTTGTTCATTGCTTTTCTCCTTTGTGATCTCAGTCGTCATCGTATGGACCATTTTCTGGGTTATCCAGAACATCCGGTGTGGCATACTCTGTCATTGCCAAAATTCTTTTCAGGCCATATAATCCCGCAACTTTATTTTCTACTGAGCATCCTCTATACTCGAAATAATTTTCGCATGTGATAAAGTAATCCGCTTCTGCCATCAGTTTGAGAGAATTACCCAGACCTCGAATGCGTTCTGCGTCACTCTCGAATTCCTTCGGTTCATATGGATTGATTACCTGCAAACTCTCCCCGGTATATGTTTCTGCGACTCTCTGCATGACTTCAAAGCTCTTTTTGATGTTCCCTTCCGTTCGTCCCTTCATGGGGCATGAAATAAAGAGCTTATGCTTTGGAATTAAATCCTCCCGCAGAAAGTATTCTTTCTGAATATTAATAGTATTTTTGCCCTCTCTTGTAATACGCAATTTTTTTACAAGTCTATCGTCTTCCTGCATTTTTTCCTCCTCTTCCTGCTCGTAGTTATACAGCTTCTCCAGCACATCCTGACGGCCAAACCCATACAGAATGTTGTAGTACACGACTTCCTCGCCCTTTGCATTCGACACTGTCCGCGTCACCATGCGCTCCTGCTTTGGTTTACCCGGCTCCGACTTTTCTGGTTCTGCCTCATCCTCAAGCCACTTTTCCGCATCCTCAATGCAATGCCCACGTTTAAAAATGCAGTCATGACACGGTGTGAGTGAGCACAGATCCACATCACCGCTTTTTCTTACCGCAATGCGTTCTACAATTGTAAAGTCTGACGAATCTCCAAGCCCAAGCTCATCAAATCTCTTTTTGTTTTTCTCTCCGTTTGTCATCATTTTCCCTTTCTACTGAGCATTTCCCTCACGTACTCTTCAATCGTCTGCCTTTTCATTTTTCCCCTCATTCGTCTCCTGCTTGTCAAAGATTTTTCCCGCAATCAGTGCTCCGAAAACAGAAAGAGAATCTGCCTCTTCCCGATCTGCATCAAGGCTTGCTATTACGCTGGAAATAGCATTTAAAAAATCCAGTCTGGAAATCGTCACATAGTCTTCCTTTGCTTCTTCCTGCTTTTTCATGCGCAACTTTTCATACCAAGCTATCATTTCTCCTCCTTGTCCTCACTCCAATCTATACTCTGTCCACAAACTGGACAGAAATTGTCACATTCATCAATTTCCGCTCCGCATTTTGGACAGTAAGCATCCCACACATTGTTACCGTCTGCGCATCCGTCGCTGTCCCAGTTAGGCTTATGTGGAAGATGATAGTCTGCCATCTTCACGAGTCCTTCATACCTTTCATCAGTCAGTACGACCATCTGAGTTTTCCTCCTTATACGGCTCTGGGAATGACATCCATGCCGTGATTTTTATGGCATCATCTATGAGCATGTTTTCGCATCTTCCGTATTCCGCGAGGATGTCCTGCGTAATGTTCGAGTACCAATACCAATCTCCGTTATAAAAAACAGCCGCTCCGGAGAATGGGATTCCTTCAATGTCGCTGTAGTACGGCTCTGGATTTGTATTTACCCATGTGACAATTACTTCTTCCAGATCTTTCGGCAACCCCTTCGTTACCGGAGTCCATCCTAAATCACTCATCTTTCACCTCCGGTTTAATTCCACACGATGCTGTATACCCTATCCCGGCAAGCATCTTCCTCAGCTTATCCATGGCCTTCGGCTTGAGTGCGTCCTGTAAAGGCATATAAGTTACTACCACTCCATTAGACACCTCTGCCTTTAAGCCCTGATTTCTCAGATAAGCTGCCGCATCTTCCTTACTGACTTCATTTCCGATCATTCCGCTTTCTCTCCCTCCAGTTGTTGCAGCCCTTGCTTCCCGTCTCCTTCTGGCAAGAGTACACTTCACACCTCACATGCGTCCCGCTGGGCCGTGCGCCCGGCATGTGGTAATCCGCATACTCGCAAGCCCCGCAGGTTTTATCTTTTTCACTCATGTATCACCCCTTCTATGTCAAACGAAAGTTGCCCCGGAATTGTCTGATCTTCCATCCACCAATCAAAGCATTCTTTTCCACTTTTCCACACTGTCTTTAATCCGTCTTTTTCTCGCTTCCGGATCATCCGGTCAAAAGATGAAATATAAGCTTTCTTGTAAGTAGGGAAATCTCTAAATTCCCTTTCTCGCTTTCTTCCGGATAAAGGACACCCTACGCACCCAACACGGTTATATCCGCACTTATAAAGATCGCAAACAGCAATGTCTTTTTTTTGGATAAAATCCCAAATTTCCGAATCCGTCCAGTCGATAATTGGGGTGCAAACCGTTTCTTTGTTCCGCTTTGCTTTCGCTACAAAAGTGCAGTCAAAAGGAGATTCTTCTTCTACCGATTTCCCGCATTCTTTGGCTTCCTGCTTTGCTTCCTCATATACCTCTTGGATATGTTCTGTCGTAAAAGTTAAAGCCTCCTTTTTTGTCTTTCCGATCACCTCAAAAGCACTTCGTACTTTTCTTGACGCTGACTCTGCCTTTCTAACCCCAGTTGCCACCATGCGGTCGGCTCCATCTTTTTCTTTAAGCTCTTTACAGCAGTATCGGACAAGTCGCGTTGGTGGCATCCTTTTCCTGACGATCAGATCCCACATGGAGGTCTGATGCGGTGGAAGATTTCGAATAGCAGTCTTTATCCCGTGTCTCTGTAAGTGCTCAAAAGTGTGTCTGATATGAAATACAGTTGGTGGAGCGTCCACTGTAGTGTGACTATTGTGGACTTCAAAGTCGGCTGGATTAAGGCATTCCAGCGCAAGCCTGAGCATCACATCGCTATCTTTCCCGCCGCTATACGTAATGATGAGTGGCTTTTTGTAATAATCTCTGCTTATGTCGGCAGCCAATCGAAGGATCTGTTTGCTTTCATTTTCTTTGCTCACATCGTCCCCTTTCTGTACGGGCCGTACACCATCTTCGTTCTCTTTCCGCACTTCGGGCACTGGTAGTACCTCGATACCGTGCCCTCACTGTATGACACTGCATGGCACTCCCATCTGTGTGCACAAAGTAACTGCTTGATCATCCTTTTGATCTTCATCTCGCCTCCTACAGGTAATTTTTCTGGAACACTTTCATCCACTCCTTGTGCCCCCACTTTCGTTCAAATTCTGCTTGCGCCAGCTTCTTGAGCTCCAGATCGAGCTCTCCGCCCGGCTCACAGTGGACTCTATGGTGGCAGTGTGGACACAGATAGACTTTCAGTCCGTAGTGCTCTGCGTTCCTCCGGTTAGCCGTGCCGTGCATCATGTGATGCACCTGCGTGGGTCCATACCGGCCGCAGATGTAGCACCGGTCCTTTCTATTTCCGTCAATGATGCTCTGCATGATATCTTTTAATCGCCATCCGGGCCGCATCTCCGGTCACGCCCAGCGCCTCCCCTGTCTTGTCCCACGTGAGCCCGATCTCCCGGAGCTTGATCCCTCTTTCGATCTGCTCTGTGCCGAGCTTGCAGTGCGCAGCTCCTCCTCGTGCCCGTGACTTCTGCAGCTGCTTCTCCTGCCGGTTTTCGTTCTTCACAAGCCCCGCAGGAAGTGCAGGGATGTACCGGTACTCCTTCGTCGGAGGGAGCAGCGTGCCGGGCAGATTGATACTTCTCACCGTCGCTGTCATTTTTTCTCCTTAGTTCGCCAAAATATTGGCCTCAAACTCCGTCATGTCTCCGTACACAGCTTTCTCTTCCGGGCTCCATCCTTTCTTGGCCGTAGTGCCGGACCGTGCAATTTCGAGACGATCCCAGGTGATGCCCTTGTACCCGGAAGCCATGCACTCGGTGATGAGCTGCGCTACCTTCTCGGAGCCATGCTCCTTAGTCTTTGCCTTTGCGATGGATACGAGGCTCTTCAGCCCTGTCTCTGTGATAGGACTCCCCTGCTCTTGTCTGGATGTAATCCACTCAGAGAGCTTATCCGCTACCTCCCTGACCACGCCGAGGGTCTGCAGTGCGTCGGATGTCGCTTCCTCGACCGTAAAGGGGGTAGGGGGATTCTCTTTTACATTTGCATTTGCATTAACATTTACATTTACATTAGCTAGACTTTGCTTCACATCTTTTGTAGCGTCGCTAGGGTTTGCTACAATTTGCTTCGCACTTTTTGTAGCGTCGCTAGACTTTGCTACAGCTTTGCTTGCTTTTGCTGTACCGCCGCTGCGTCCTGCTTCTCTTCTCTGGATGTTCGCATCGATCTGCGGCTTCACCAGAGTCAGGAAGACCTTCGCCATCGGAGTCTCTGCTTCTTCCTCTCCGTCAAATGCATATCTGCACAGCGAAGCAATGCATGCTTTGCATTCTTCCGGATCCATATCCAGCAGTGCATCCGCGAAACTCTTGTAAAATACAAAGCTCTGATTAGCCATTGACTGCAAACTCCTTGTACTTTTCCTCGTTCAGTGCTCTTGCGGCTTCCACGTCCGGATCCCCTCGGAGTTCCGGATGCTCCGCCTGTACCTTCTGTCTTGCTCTTCGGACCGACTCCATGTTGGGGGCTCCGATCTCCTTTGCCCTGCGGAAGAACTCCGCTGCGGACATGTCAGACGGAACGCCCAGCGCTTCGATCACGCATGAGTAGAGGACGTTATCGCTGTTTCTCGTGTAGGGTTTCTCACGCAGCACCGCCTCCACGTACTTCTTGACCTCTTTCAGCTTTTCCATATCCTGCCTCTCTGTAGACTGCTGTCATCCTTGCTATCTCATCTGGAGTCCTCGGATCGATTCCGCACTCTTCTGCCTCATGGATTGCTCCATCGATGAGCTGCGCCATCTCTTCCGTGTTGTAGGTGTGGCTCCCTCTCACGACCCAGTAGATCGCAAGAGGGGTACCATCCTGCAGATGGACCACACGTCCGGACGGCTGGTAGTGCTCGCTTTCGCACCTTGTCCAGTCGAAGGACATTGGTTTCACGGACCAGTCGAGGACTCCATCTGTGTAGCTGTTCTGTCCATATTCCTTGAGGAGCCAGTTGTGCTCCTCCGTCTTGCTGACCTTCTTCGCTGCGGCGATCTGGCTGCAGAGCTTCCAGTAGTAGGCGTTGGCCTCCTGTGACCTGTCTTTCCGGAAAGGCTTCAGCACAACCTTCAGGATCTTCTCTTTCAGCGTCTCCACGTTTGCCGGGGACTCCTCAAGCTCCAGCGTGACCAGAGTCTTACGACTGGGGAACTCCTGCTGAATGCTCCTGATTTTTCCCTTCATTTGAAGTTCCATTTTCAAGTTTTCCCTTCATCTGCGCCATGAAGTCTGCGTAGGTCTTCTTTGTAACCTTCGGCCACATCCGGAAGGCTGAAATGCTCTTTATGTCTCTTCCGCTGCAATGCTTGCTCCACATCGCCTCGATAATCGAAAGCTCAAGCTCGTTGCAGTACGCTGCATCCATGTCCCACCGGAATACTTCTTTGTTGTTCTTGGACTCGTTGACTACTACGACGTGTGTGATCGTTCCATCCACCACCTCAAGCTCAGTCACCCGGAAGTGGTCGTAGCACTTGCCTTCATTTGTGACCTTCACCTTGTCTTCGCCCCAGACCATAGTAGTCGGAGCTGTGTAGAGCTCCCTTCCGATCCCCCAGTTGAAGCAGGCACGTTTGAAGCTGTCGGACGCCAGTCCCTTCTCTCGCTCCGTGTTGGACTCCGTTCCGGTATCTTCTTTGGAAATCCATTGCTTCTTCTGGTCATCCCAGATCGACACGATGCAATTTGCATTGTCCCGCCCGTGACTCCGCTGCCAGTTCATCGGTCCGACCTTTTCATCAAGGATGTTCTGGTCCACCCTCGCATCCTTGTAGAAGAGGAGCATTACGCCGGTCTTTACCTTTCCGTCCTTCTCAGACCTGAGTATTCTTGCCACCCGGACATCGATTTCGTCCGGTCTCAAATAACGAAACATTCTTCCCATAGTCTTGCCTCCTTACTGGATCCGCAGTGATTCCGTCTGCACAAGATGAGCGAAACCTAAGTTTTCTCCTGCCTTCAGTGCTTCCGAAATGCCTTTTCGGTCCACCTTCGGTTCCTGCTGAATCAAATATTCGTCCGGGATATTGTCGCTGTCGATTGCGACCGAAGGGGCATTCTTCTGGATCCGGAAGCTGAAGAGCTGCGTCTTGAATTTGATCTTGCCGGTCATGGTCATGGCGTTCTGCAGGGACTTCTTCATCCGATCCGTGTTGGCCTCGATGGCCTTCTTCCGGGCTGTGAGCCGCTCAATCTCTGCGCTGATGCCTTCCGCATCCACTGAGAGCTGCCGGATCACCTTCGCGTATCCGTCCGCCTTGATCTCGATTTCTCCACCGATGGCCTCCATCGTGTCCTTCAGGACCTCCGGTTCTACGTCCGGATCCTCTGCCATCTCCAAAAGCTGCAGATACTCATCAGTGAGCTGATATAAGCTTTCCATTTTCTTCCTCCTCTTTCTCTGCGTTTGCCATGCAGTCACCGCAGATGTATGCATACTCGCCTTTGATCCTTGTGTGTGCCCCGTGCGGGACAGGGATCTTGATATCGCCCTGGGTGACTCCGATCGGAGCCCCGCAGATGAAGCACCTCACGGCGCAACCCGGAAGGAGAAGTGATCTCCTCCGTCCTTTCCCACCGTGACGGTCATCCCACCAAGGTCTGAGTACACTGCATTGATCACGTCGCAATTTGCTGACTGCATCACGTACTTCAGATCATCCATGAGCTGCCCGACGAACTCGGACATCATATCCTTCGGAATTGCTATTCCATTCGTTTCCATGCTATAATCTCCTTGCTAAAGCTGTTTTTTGGCTGTCCGCATGCCCGTGCGGATGGCCTTTTTTTATGCAACATCCTCGCCGCAGTAGCGCCTGCGGTACTTTCGCTGCCTCTTCTCTTCTGCTCTCTCACGTCTTTCCTTCTCCTCCATGCAGATTGCTCCGGAGAAGCAGAGGATTGCGAGCATCAGAAGTGTTACCCCGATGCAGTGGAATCCGAAGATTGCATCTGCAATCACTGCATATGCTGCGCAGGTCACTCCTGCAGGTCCAAAAACTCTTTCCATTTACTTCCCCTCAAAAAACAGTTTCATATCATCTGCTTCGAAGTGGATCACCCGGTTCAGGGCGATCAGCTCATCCCGTGTCCATGTCCCGTCCCGCATCCGCTTTCTGTAGGTAGATGCGGGGATCTTCGTCTTCCGGACGAGATCTCCGGTTCCAAGCCCTGCAAGAGCTGTCCGGGACCGGATCGCATCCGCGAAGGTTGCAGTGTGCTTATTCATAGCCTTTTTCCCTCATCCAGTCGTGATACTCCTCAGACAGTCCTGCGTCTGAAATCAGTAAAAGAAGTGCCGTATATTTCGCGGATCGTCTTATTTCCGCTGCGCGGAGGCTCTCTACTGTTGGCGCTATTGGAGACATGTAGTCAGCAGCGTGATTGAAAATCCGATTTTTCAAATCGCCGTACTTCGAATCCTTCTCTGTGTTCTTCTCCTCCTGCGGCTCTTCGGCTGCCTTGTCTTCCTTCTCCTCCTGCGGCTCTTCGGGGAAAAGCTTGCTCAGAGCCTCACTCGTTTTCATGGACGCAACCGTGACAGCAAGTTCCCTACTCTGTGTGAGAGACATCACCTCGATCGCTGCTGTAGTAATTGCGACGACTTCATTGGCAAAGTCGAGGGCGGAGATCACCCCTCTTTTCTCTCCAAGCTCTTTCTCCATCGTGTCAAAATCTTTCATTTCTGTTCCTCCTTTTGTTCTTGATATTGGTGATGTACGGCTCCCTGTCTACCGGGAGAGCTAAAATCCGAATCTTACTCATATCCGTTCGCCGCCTTCCAGAAGTTGTATTTTTCCTTAAGCCCCGCATCCATGACCAGACTGCCTAGAACGGCATACCCCCTGAGCGATAAAGCAGAAGGGGTTGTGTGGTACTGCACATCTCGCAGATGCGTCCGCTCAAAGAGCAGCTCCTCCAGCGCACTCAGCTCTGTCTTTTCTGCAGGCTTCTCAGCATCCGGCTCCTCTTCCTTTTTCTCCGGGAAGAATTCATCAATGATCTTCACCGTCTCTATGGATGCCTCAAGCATTCCTACGGCCTTGTTCTTCGGCTCCGCAGCAACGCTTGCGATTCTGCAGCAGATCTTGATGAGGTCCGTTTTGGAAATCTCCGCCCTCTCACTTCTTGCCCTTTCTTTCCAGTCCTCGTAATCCTTCATGTTAATTTTCATTTCTGTTCCTCCTTGTCCTTTGAAGTAGCTTTATAATCTACGTTTTTAGCAAAAAAAATCCGCTCTTTGTCTCTCAGCGTTTTTATCCCAAGTAGATGGCACAATCTATCTGCCTCTGGAATAGTAAACGGGTTGACATTGCGGACTTTTTTTGAAAAACCAGCTCTGGACAAGCCCAGATAGCTGGCTACATATGAGATTTTATATCCGTGTTGCTTGATGGTCTCAAGAAGAAGATCTGAGTTTGTCATCTTGCATGCCTCCTTTCAGTGGATTTTTGATCTACTCGTAGATTACAACAGCTTTCCACATATGTCAACTATCGTATGCAAAAAAGTTGATTAAAAATATACGTTGTGTTATGTTGATAGCGGAGGAACGCGTATGAATTTCGGAGACAGGGTAAAAAAGCGACGGCAGGATCTTGGATGGACACAGGAAGAGCTTGCCATGCATATGGGATATAAGTCCAAATCAACAATCAATAAAATAGAATTAGGAATTAACACTGTGTCTTTGCCAAAGGTTGCTGAGTTTGCAACTGCTCTTGATACTACTACATCCTACCTAATGGGATGGGATAAAGAAGATGACGATGCAACGATAAGCGACAGGCTGCTGACAAGGTACAGGGAGCTCGACGATCTGGATCAGGCAATGGTCCGGAGGCTTTTGAAGTGTGATGAAGATTTCAATAAAGTATAGGAGGGGGATATGCTGAAAGGTTTCATATTATGTTTGATTGCTGCCTTTGCTGGTTGGCTATCTTATCGAGACGAGCAGTACCTCAGATATACCAGATGGCTGTACCGGAGGAAAGAGCCTGCCACGAAAGAAAACTCGTTCGTATATAAAAAACGACGTTTTGATAAAGAGGCATTTATCAACGGAGAATCCGCCTATATCAGGTCTCTGAAGGAAGAAGATCAAACCGCTGGATATGAAAAATTAAAGAGAAATAAAAAATTAAAAAGCAAGTACCCGGAATACTATTTTTCTTTAATGAGCGCTTATAAAAAGGTGCTCAGCGAAAAAAAATCTGTAGAAAATGATTTTCCCCATGTAAGCGAACAAAGTATGGAGTCAAGAGACGATTTCATGCTCTGTAATACAATGCCACAGGACGATGACTATCCGGACGGTTTCGAGGATGTCGATCTGTCCGAAGATGAGATATACGTTACTCCGGCAAAGAAAGATAAAAATCGATCATTGGCGATTCCACTTCTCATCTTCTTCGTTGTGATATTGTCCATCACGGCAATTCTTCTCCCGATCGGAACATATGCCATCGGATCAGAATCCGGATATACGAAAGGCTATACAACCGGGCACAATGACGGAGAGAAAAAAGGAAAGGAAGAAGGATATAACGAAGGGTATTCTGACGGTCAGGATGATGTAGATATCACTGAGTACTATCAGGATGGATACGATGATGGATATCAGCAAGGATATTCTAATGCTTATGATGTCGGATGGTATGATGCGATAGATGGGTATGGATATTTAGGAAATTATGGGGACAGCTATTGAAAAGCAAATGACCAGCAAATGACCGGCAAATAAAAACCGCCCGGTGTTGGCGCACTGGGCGGATCCGCTCCGAAGAGCAGTATTTTTTTGATCCTATGGGAAGAATCATACATATACTATCATCTCCGGAGCGCCAATTCAAACGGCGCTATTTTTGCGCCCATTTTCAGGAGGTGTATGAATGAAAGTAACGAAATTACCAAGCGGAAATTATAGATGTCGCGTATACGTAGGGAAGGACGCTTCCGGGAAAAAGATGTGGAAGTCGATCACCGGGCCGGACAAGAAGCGTGTGGAGCTGGAGGCGCACAAATTTCAGGTAGAACGTAGCGCTTCAGATTGTATGGATAGTTCTTCGTTTGAAGAGGCGGCGTCTCGCTTTTTGAAATCGCATGAAGCCGTTCTCAGCCCTGCAACCGTGCGATCTTACAAATCGATCTTAAATTCGCTCAAGGCCAAAGTGCCTTGGTTCTGCAGCAAGTCAATATACTCCCTGTCTTCATCCGATCTGCAGCTCTTTATCGATGCTCTGGTAAGAGGCGGCGCTACTCCGAAAACCGTCCGCAACAATTATGCGTTCGTGACTTCTGTTCTGAGTGATTCCGGCGTTATGATACGGTCTCCAAGGCTTCCACAGAAAGCACGCCCCGACATGTACATACCGGACGGGCCGATGGTGAAGCAGGTTCTGGAAGCCGTGAAGGGGACGGACATCGAGGTTCCGGTCATGCTTGCAGCATTTGGGCCGCTGCGTAGAGGAGAAATCTGTGCTCTCACGATGGATGACTTCAACGGTAATATCGTCCATGTTCATCGTGACATGGTGCAGGCTCCTGACGGTGGGTGGGTGGTCAAAGCCCCGAAAACATATTCGTCTGACCGGTACATTGAGCTGCCTGACTTTGTGATGCAGACAATTCGCGAAAAGGGATATATCGTGAAATGTAAGCCCACGCAGATCACAAGAAGGTTCGGACAAGAACTGAAGAAGGCAGGGCTGCCTGCTTTTCACTTCCATGCTCTCCGTCACTTCTGTATCAGCTACCTTCACAGCATCGGAGTTGCCGACATCTATATCATGCAGCGGTCCGGCCACTCCACTGCGAACGTCCTGCGCTCTGTCTACACACATACTCTGCAGGACAGATCGAAGACAGAGACAGAAAGAATTCTATCGACGTTTTCCAAGTTTCGGGAATGATTTCGTGTCAACTTTTCGTGTCAACTCTACCGCTAAAGTGGTGCTTTTTTCGCTATAATCGTAGCGTTTTCGACACAATCAGAGCACTGAAAAACCCCGCAAATTCAAGGTTTTCTTGAATCTACGGGGTTTCTTCATTTATGCGGTCAATGGGACTTGAACTTCATTGTTTTTCATTAGAAACGTTGAAAACAAAGGCTTTTTCGCACTTCGTGTCAACTCGCCGTGTCAACTTTTTTCAGAAATGTTTAGCGTTTCGGATCTTCCCCATGATTTCCTTATACTTCTCTGGATGCAGGAATTTGATTTCGTTCATGAGGGATCCGACGATCTCCAGAAACTCCGGAAGATCAATATCGGAGCATGCTGATATGAATTCGTTGCTTGAATTGATCTCCGGTAACTTCATTTTACATCTCCTTATAGATTGACTGGTAGGTTTTTGCGGCCGCGATTGCTTCGATCTGCTTCTTCTCTGCGTAGCTGCAGATCTCCTGCATGGCTTCACTGAAGCATCCCTCTTCTTTCTTCTTCTCGATCACCTTGCTGAGAGCTTCGTGCAGCCTCGTAGCGTGTGTTCCTTCCTCTGCGCTGATGGTTGCAAGGGTCGATGCGACTCCCGGCATCTTCTCCTTCAGCGTTGCCGCCCACTTCGCATAATGCTTCATGTCCTCGATCTCTTCGTCGATCTGGTCGAGAAATGCTTTGATCTGATCCATACGCCCTCCTTATGCCAGCTTGACGATGCATCCGGATACAAGGTTTACCGTTCCGGCTGCTGCGCCCTCTGCGCCTATGAGGAGCTGGATCCGCGTAGGTTCCTGACAGCAGCACGTAGCCAGGTATCGGACCGTCCCTGTTTCCATGACGGAATCCCCGACTGCAAGGGTCTGCGTCCTCTTTGTTTCCTGCAGAGGGATACCGTTCTTCGCCATCTGGAGCGATACATCTCCTGCCGCTGTCGCATTGATGTTGACGGCGAATTCGATCTGGTAGAGACCGCCGTGCTCAATCTCGATTGCAGCGGGCAGGACCTTGACGGAGGCTCCGGTGTCGGTGACTTCCGATCCAAGCAGGTTGAGCGCTGTCGCAGCGCTTCCGATAGTCTGCGCAGCAGTGTTGTAGAACTGCGCAGAGGATTTATAGTGTGGGTTTTTAAGACAGTTACAATTTGCCATTGTTTATTACCTCGTATGAAATACCCCGCCGCCATACAGCGGCAGGGCGTACAGTTAGTTGTAGTTTCCGCAGCACGGAGACGGATTGTACGGATACACTCCGTATGCGTAGGGATTCGTTCTCGGAATCCCACACATAGCCGCCTGAAGCTGAAGCTGATTGATCTGGTTCTGCATGTCAGCCATGCGGTTTCCAGCAATCGCGTCGAGCACCTTCTGCACCTGTGCAGTGGTGGTCTGGTTGATGGATGCGGTGTTGATAGCACCCTCATACTTCACGCTGTCGATCGCTCTCTGTGTATCGCAGCCGCATTTCTGCATGTTCGTGAAGCCAGTATTCACCGCCGTCTCAAGATCTCTGATCTCTCCAAGCGTGTTGTAGTTGGCATCCTTGACAGCTCCGGTCGTGTCATACACGCCCTGACGGACTGTATCAACAATCTCGTTGTTCTGTCTTTCGAGCGCCGCAAAATCGGTCGATCTCTGGACATCTCCAACGGTTGCTCCGCGATCTCCGGTTTTCCCGCCGAAAAGACCGCCACCACCTCCGATTGCAAGCAGAATCAGCAGTGCAAAGATCCACATACCGCCGCCGCAACCACCGGCACCTTCATTTCCCATAACGGCTGCCATATCAGCCGGGGACATTGTTCCATCCATAATTTAACCTCCTTATGTCATGGAATCCGGGCCGATAAGACCGTTTATAAGATAGAAGTCTGCGCAGACTATCTAAACAATTTACTCAGGGTTTGCAGGATACCGCCCCTGTTTTCTTTTAAAGGTGTGAGAATTATGTCAGGGTCAATTCCCATCTCGCGGCATTTGTTGTAAAATGCTTTTTGAGGACCGTATTGTTTGACTTCTCTCAGTGCCTCCTGCAGTATGCCGGGGTTATTCTGGATCTGTGATATCAGCTCTTCCGGTGTTTTCTCCGGATTTCTGGGCTTCCTGTCTGGAAATAGCGTGCTGGACATCTGCAAGTTCCCTCCTTAATTCGTCAAACTCATTCCTCGTAATCGTGTCGCTGGGGGTCTCTACTTTTACAAGATCGAAGGTGTATCGGATCTTCGGTCTTCCGGTTATCTCTCCGACATTTGAGACAATGTATACACGGTCCTGCTCATCATCAAATACCGCCGCTGTCGTTTCTGGCGGAAGACTGATCTGCTCCGCACCGCTTGCACCGGTGCATCGAAGCAAATCATTCTGCGGTCGCATCGCCCCGTAGTACGGATACATCGGATACCCATTCATCATATTTCTTGACATAATTCCCACCTCCCAAAAATAATTTTATGCATTAAAATTGCATACGTCTTTTGTGGTTTTTTCTTAAAAACACCAAATCTTTTTGGTGCTCAACCAAAATAGGAGGAAAAAGTAGGAATGAGTAGGCGAATATCTGATAATCTTGTATCTGTGTTGCATGAATCGCGTGTTTTGTCTGGAACCACTCAGAAAAGCTTAGCTGATTCTTTGCATAAATCGGTCGCGACAATTCAGTACTGGGAGACCGGTACAGTGCAGCCGCCGTTCTGGGCTGTCGTGGAATGGATTGAGACGTGCGGATATAATCCTCTTCGCTTCTACTTAAATTACCTGTATCCGGACAAGTTCAAGCATATCTGGAGCGACGATCCGCAGAAACTTCGCAGTGCCATAGCAGAGTATTATCTTTCTGCTGCTCCGGATTCCGAGGTGAAGAAGATGGCATACAGCATCTTCGGACCGACCGGCTCCTCATGGCAGGGACAGGTGGATGAAATCTGCGCCGGGAATCAGTTGCCGATCAGTGCCCGGATTGATGTTGCAGAGGTCATATACTCGAAGTATTGCATGGCAAGAGATACCGGGACCATTCTGCATCCCGATATGGTGCAGCCTGATATGGACAATCTGAGATCCTCGATTGATGCATGTAAGAAAGCAGTGATAGATGGTCACACGGAATATTGCGCATAAAAGAGCGCCCCGGAGGAATGAGGGCGCTCATAAACCGCAGCATGTGCTGCGCGGTTTTCAGTTGTGATTGTGCCATCCGGTTATCGCCGCGATGGCACATATCGCTCCAAGAATTCCGATGCCAATTGTTGTTACGGCAAGGAGCAATATCGTGCAGATGATTTCTGACATCATTTCTTTATGTAGTCGAGGCACACCCAGCCGCCAATATTGGTAAGCTTGCCCCAGCCGCCTTTCTCAGCTTCAATGCTCACGACCATGCCTGCCGGAAGCCGGAAGTCCTGATCTCCGATCTTCATCACAGGATTCTCTGTCCCTGCTCCGGTCCTTACATTCAGATAGCTGCTGACCTTGACGATCCCTGCGTACTGCTTCACTTTTCGTGCCTCTTCCTTTCCAGATCCCTTGTATCGGAGTACTTTCTGCCATCCTTTTGAGTAGACATAGTAGCTCCGGACGCAAATCTCACGCCCCGTCTGGTCTCCGGTCTTGCCTCTGTTTGCACGTCCTCTCTCGTTGATGCTTGCGTGGACGATCTGACCATTCCCGATGTACATTGCGACGTGATGCTGTTCGTTCAGCAGGATATCGCCTCTGCAGAGCCCGGCTCCAGTTGCAAAATCCACAGTGGACGTTACATCCCGGAAGCCGTTCTTCAACATCGCTTTCCGCATGTTCCCCGTATAGGTGGCCCCTGCCTTAATCAGAGGCACTCCTGCCTGATCCCATGCTGTAATCAGGAACGAGGAGCAGTCATAATCGGGTCCCCATCTCTTTGTCTGGTCGTATCCATGCGACGGATCCTGTGCGATCTTGAGGGCCCACTGTATAGCCTTATCCGTTTGTATTGCTGCCATTGTTGCCGTCATATGCCTTTCCTTCTGCAATATGCATTCCCTTTACTGCAGCTTCGATCAGTACGCGGATCTGTTCCTGTGTTACCGAAATATTATTTTTAGCGCACCAATCAGCAATGAGCTCTATAGCCTTGGCTCTGCGTTCATCTCCGGTCTTCTGCCAGAAGAGCTGCTGCACAGCATATACGGCCTGCCTGACATAATTCTCAAGCTGCTCCGTCTTCGTAGCTCCGACCTTCTGCCGGATCCAAGGGAGCAGATAGCCGCAAAGCAGAAACCCTGCAAGCATCAGCGCCAGCCTGACAATTTCCATTACCATCTCATCCATTTCCTTCATCCTCACTTTCTACCGGATCCAGTCCGGCCTTAAAATCTTCGAGGCGCTGCTTCTTCTCCTGCCTCGTTTCAAAGAAACTCTTCAAAAAATACCCAAGGCCTACGCCAAGGATGCAGCCTACCCACTTCTCGCCAAGCTCTTCATAACCTTCTACGCCAAACATCGCCAGAAGGTACGGCATCATGCCGCCCACGAGCCCGGCGATCAGCATCACAGTCACCCACCTCTTGGTATAGGTAGCCTTACTCCTGATGCGTCTTCTCTTCATAAGCCTCCCCCTTTAGCTCATCAATCGCTCTCCATGCTGTTTTAATCGACTGCTGCATCTTGATGATGTTGTCATGGTCCTCACGCTGCATCTTGTCGGATGCTTCCTGTCTTCCTTTCATCTCTGTCATCATGGATAAAAGGTTGTCGATCTTGAGAGTGAGAGTCGTTATGTCAGAAGTGCTTTCCTTGATGCTGTTTTTGTTCGCTACATAAACGGAGAGAAAAAGTGTCGCACACGTGCAGACAAGAGAAATCCAATCCTTCGCTACCATCATTTACCTCATGCAATTACTGCAGTTTCTTTCTTCTTATTACCAAGGTACGCAATTCCTGTCAGCGGGACATTTACAAGGAGTGATCCGTCATAGGAAAATGTCTGATCCCCCATGATAATTCGCAGAGGATACGGGTTTGGAAGTGCCGACTGCTTCGTCAGCTCCTCGATTTTCGCCACAGCTTCCGTTGCTCTGGACAAAATGTCCCGGAATCCTGACAGGTCGTCGTCGCTTGCATAATCGTCTTCGTTGTAGAGCTCGTTTCTTGTGAGCAAATAGTTCTCAAAAGAAGAGATGCTCTCGTTTGCGGCAGACTGCAGAGTGATCGTCATCGTCACCTGCCCGGAAGTAGATGTCAGCGCCGGAGGAACCGTATACACTACTTCGTTGATATTCTTTCCGTCAGAGTCTTGCGATACAGATGCATTATCGTAGATGACTTTCCCGTCTGGTTTGACGGCCTTGATCGACACGATGGCTACGCCTGATGTGTCGAAAGGCCTGCCCTGATTCATCAGGATAAATCGCAGCACGCGGGAGTTCGCATCATTCTGCATGACAAGGACTGTATTTGTTTTGGATGGTCTCGCAAAGTCGACGACCATATCGTAAACCACATTCATAGGCTTCCCCTTTCTGATTAAGTGTAAGAAAAAAGAGGGCGCCTTTATAGGGCACCCTCTGCAGGTTATTTCCACTTGTCAATGTTATCCGAGTAGTATTTCGTTTTCTCCGATGTCGTCTTGTCCTTGTTCGTCCCCGCCTTATCGGACAGGTAGACATACAGCGTTACCAGCCGGTTCTTCATCTTGATGGCCTCGTTCGGATTCGTTTCCTTGAGCGCAAGGTAGGTGTCCTTGTAGGTATCGGAGATTCCGCTGGAAATCGCCTTGTAATCATTCCCTTGCGCCACTGCATCCTCGACAGCCTTCTTGTAGTCTCCACCGGATTCAAGCGCTGCTGTATAGACATCCAGCTTTGCCTGCCTCTTCGGTGTGTACTTGGTGGTCTTCTGCAGCACAGGGAGCTGCTCAATTGTCCGCCCAAGGAGCGTGTTGTATATCGCCACCACGTCACGCTGCGCCGCATAGAGCGGATATCCGCTCAAATCCGAGAACGCCCTTGTGAGCGCTGCCACCTTTCCATAGGTCGTCATCTTCTCGCCGGGATTTACGATTGCCTTTACCGCCTTGAAGAAGTTCTTCACGCCAGACATGGAAAGGTCGCTGTCACTGCTGTACGTGCTTTCTCCTAGAACAGACTTCACGCCCTCCTTGGTAGCATCCCAGTACTGAGCAACCATAGGAATGTTACTGAGAAGATCCATGTTATCCACAAGATTTCCGCTTAAGAATTCCTCTAACTTGTCGCCAAAAGAAGCGTCTTCATCCAGCCAGTTTCCAAAGCCCATAGCATCCATGAACCTTCTGAGGAAGTCCTTGTCCTCGTCGTCCGGGTCTCCTGCACTTCGAAATGCATCCATAAAGGACTGTGCGACCGCATTTGCCACATGTGTAATCAGAAGGGCCGGTGCCGTAATTCTGGCAAGGTGCGCAACAGCTTTTTTCACCTGCCGTTCATCTGTCGCCTGACTGATATCAATCATATCCCGGAGAATCATGTTGTAGGTCTTGACCGGCTCTGCCATGAATGCCGACATCATTCTGTTCGCCTTGTCTGGAGAGCGCATGAATTGCGATCTGGTTATGACACTGTCATAGACCTGTGTACGACGAACGATATCCGAGTATCTGTCATTCACGGCATCCTCAAATTCTTTTGTTCCGATTTTCTCCTTTCCGAGCTTATCAACCTGCTCTGCGTAGACTGCCCGGTACATTGCAGCCCACGTAATTTCATCTGCCTTGCTGGCCAGTTTTCCTGCAAAGTCAAGGATCTTCTCTCTTGTCGTCTTAACACCTGTAATCGTGCTGACAAGGCTCTGTGTGATGTAGCCGTCAATGTTGCCCTGATTCTTGAGCCAGAATATATCCGATGTCCGGTCTCTGAGTTCTGCAGCTTCCTTCCTGTATTTTCCTACTATTCCGGCATACAGATATTCATAAGAAATCATTTCTCCTGCGCGGAAGATGGCTGTCGGCTGCTGTGCAATTACGCGTCCATTTCCCAGAGTGGCGGCAGTTTTTGCGTGTCCCGTCAGCATATCGTAGAAGTCGCCTCCGACAAAGCTGCTCTTTTCTCTGTCGTTGATCGACGAGATGAGCTTTACGAAATATTCCTGTCCGCTCTTTCCGTAGAAGAAATCAATTGCATCCTTTACAGAATTTCGACCGGTAAAGGTCTGTCCGTCCACCTTCACATCCGTCTTCTCGCTGTAATTGAAGAAACGAATGATGTCCTGAATCGGAGCGGCCCATGCATGGTAGGTTGCCATCTGTGCTACATGATCCGAGTACACCGCAAAGATGTCTCTCAGAACAAGCGGGTTGCTTGCGTTCGGAGTAATGTCTTTGGTGAATCCGGAGTTCTTGATCGAATTGATTGCTCCCTGCGTGACGTTGCTGTCCCTCGTGGCGATAGTGTTCTTGTCTGTCGTCATCGGGAAATAATGTTCATCAACAAACTTCTCATATCCATACAGCTGCATGCAGGTCTCGTTGCCCTGTTCCGCGCACTGATGCGCAAGGTAATGCTGCATGGCATCTGCCATCTGCTTCTGCTGCGGGGTCAGTGTGTCCGTAATTTCTTTGATCTGCTCATTTGTGAGGTGTACAGGGATCCTCTGACCGGATACCTTCTCACGATTGGACTCATCTGCAACAAAGCCTCCGATCTTATGCTGCTGCGCGTCCGGACGCTTTGACAGCTCATACAGAGACATGATCTGTGTCGTTGTGAGATCGAGGCCATAGTAGTTCTTGGTCTCCTTCATCCAGTTTTCCATTTCTTTTTCAGTTGCAAGACGATTACACACATCAGTCATATAATCCTGTGCCTGATGGATATCCCTCGACTTCTGGTCCTCCGCCCTATAGAGCGTCTTTGTGATCGGGTCCGTCTCTTCTCCCCCGAAAATCCCATGGAAATATGTCTCCGCCACAGCATGGTCAAGCGTCAGTGTATTAACAAGCGAAGCAACCGGTTTGAAGTGCTCTCTTCTTCCCTTCACGCCACTTGTCGTGCGGTCCATTGCCATGTGCGCAATATCAGAAACCTGCTGCGAGGGCTGAGAGTACATCCGGTTCATCTGGTTGATCGAATGCAGAACATTTCGGACAACCGCATTCAGCGTCTTCAGTTCGTCCGAGGACAACTGTGCAATGGAGATGGTCCCCTGATTCTTTCTCAGGATTTCCCCCAGCTTCTCCCCAAGCTCCTTGTCGAGTCCCTGCTTCAGTTCGCTCCGCTCAAACCAGTCGTCGCCTTCATCCTGCTGATACAGATCCTGAATTGCACGAAGGTTTTCCTGCCAGCTCTTATTCTCTGCAGATCCGAGGCCGTTCTCCTCCATAGCCTTTTTGTACTGAGCAATTGCATCCGCTCTGCTGTCTGCGTGGATTGTCCTCCATTTGTAGGAATAGGACCCATCCGCATTGATGTCTCTGCTCTCCAGTATGCGAATGCTGAATTTCCCGTCCGCTGTCTCTCTCACGGTCTGCGGGACAAAGTCAAATGCGGAAGCCAGTTGAAGCACCGGAGTCTGCACAAGTGCCGGGACGTGTTTCTTGTCGGTCGGACCTGTGAGCATATCCATAAGGCTCTTGACCGGTGTCTTCAGCATCCGCAGCTCATCCTTTCTCTTCTGCTGCTCACGAATAGATGCTACAGTCCTTGCGTTCTTCGCCCGAAGCTTTGCAACCTGTTTGGATACAGTTTCGGATCTGCCGCCGCTCTGTCTTACCTTGGAAAGCTCTTCCTCGTATCTCTTCTGATACTCCTGTTTGATCTTCTTCCGGTACTCCGCATTGCTTGCTGCCATCCGCCTAGCCTGATCGAGGAGCTCCTGCTTCTGCTTTGCTTTCAGCTTCAGTTTCTCCTGCCCGGCAGAGTACTGGTAGTATCTCGCCACGATCTCCATGGCAACATCCTGTGCCGCCTGCGTTGCGTCCTCGCCGAAGGCGTTCTGGTACTCCGGCTTCATGGCGTTGTAGGCATCCACAAGCGCAAGAGGCATGTCATTCGATGATGTGTCCATGTCGAGGACGTATCCGGTCTCCTGAACAAGGGTGTTCCACACGCCATCCAGTGATACGCCGGATCCATCTCTCGTAAATTTCACGCCGGGAATCGCTTTCCGGAAGTTTCCCCAGGAGCCGAATGCAGAAATAACTTCCGCCTCCTGTTTGGAATCCAAATTGTAGGTCGCTCCCTGCAGCGCATTCTTAAACTGCTTAAACTCTTCTGCGCCAACCTTTGTTACAGATCCGTCGATGACAGGAGAGGCAACCTCAGATATTACCGTTGCAAGGTCGTCATAATCGATGTAGTTCTGCCCCTGCGCATACCGGAATACCTTTGCAAGGTTCTCCGAAAGCTCGTTCACATCTATGTTACTGTGGTACTGTTCCTTGATCTCTCGTGCAATCCTCCGCACTGCGGTCTCGTCAATATCGCTGTGCTTCAGAATTTCATTTCCGGAGCGCAGCACTTCAATCAGGCTTTTCTTCGTGTCGTAGTGGTCGCTCCAGAGCTCCTGATCGGTTACATAATCATCAATGCCGATGTCTCTCCGGATGTCGGAATCATCTGTTGGTGTTTTGTTATCCACGTTTTTGATCTGGTTCTTATCCCGGACAGTATAAGAAATTCCTCTCCATTTGGTCCCGCCATTTCCATTCGGAACGCTTCCTTCGTCAAGAAGAACTGCGTCATAATCCAGATCGTTATCATCAATGAAATCCCAGATATCGTATCCGTCTGTCCAGTCCAGAAGCCCCCGGTCCGTCAGCGGCGTTCTGGAATATTTGCCGAAAAACTCCTTTTCCCACACCTTCCTTACTTTGGGATCCCTTGTGTCGAACGGCTTTTTCGCATTCAGGTATACTTCATAGACCTTGTGTTCCGGATCATGCGTATAATTTACCCGGCTGTTCCCACTGCTTGCGCGAGCGTACTCCTCGGCGTAGTCACGATTGGCAGTAAAGTAAGAAATATCCGGCTTAAATACCGTGAAGCCGCCCTGTGGCGTTCCGTGATACATCACAAGGAGCCGTCCGTACTCATCTCTCAACTTGGAATCCTTAAAAAACTCCTGCTGCCCCTCTGACAGATTCCGCCCTTCGCTGTCTTGGATAGGGCGGGAGAATCTGACATCCTGCAGATTCTCGATCACCTGATGTCTTGCGTCCTCGTTCCCGGCCTCATAAGTCTGGAAAGGAATCCCGTTCTTGTTCAGCGCCTTTGTCTGCTCATTCGTGATCGTATCCGGAGCAACAACCATTGCAATTTCATCCAGACCAACCGCACGCTGAGGCTTCGCTTCGAAGTATTCTGTCGGCATCTCGCTGATCTTATGTATCAGATTTAAGATGTCGTTTCCGACACCTTCATATACATTCATTCCATAGGATTTCAGGACTTTCTCAATCCCTGCTGCGGTCTTTCTGGTTCTTACAGCGTCAAGAATGGCGTTTGCAGCATTGTCTGCCTGAATAAAGGAGTTGTCTCCGGTCCTCATAATCCGGTGCGCAATCTTTCCAATCTGGTCGATGTACTCACCTTCCATTTTTTTGTATTCGTCCTGATCCATGGTGCGGAGCATCCCCTCGTTCTGATGCATTTCATCCACGGAACTAAAATTCTTGATGGCCTCCTCTCGAACAGCGGATGCTCCGCCAAACGTACCAACTGCCTTTGTCCCCGCTTCATTCATGGCACGGACGATGTTTTCAAGCGTAACGGCATAGTGCGTCTGCTTGAAACTCTTGCGGGTTCCGGATGCTGTGAACGGATCTTTCCCGTTGTAAATTCCTTCATCCCGGATAAGGCCGTCATAAGTTTCGCGAAGCCATGCGTCATATCCTTCCGGATCCACCTTTCTGTCGATCTGCTTCTCAATCGCAGCCGTGTCTCTTTCATTCTCTGTGTGAGACTCGTTTCCGTTGTTGTAGTAGTCGATTGCGTTTGTGATGTCGTCGATGACATTATGTGCGAAGAATGCCTTCTCATTGGCTCTCTTCACACGGCCTGTCCATCTCTTCTTCTGATCCTCCGGGACCGTCTCCGCGTATGCTTCATATGCCTGCTGGATCCGGTCTCCGTACTTCTGCAGCATATCGCGCACGGAAAGCGTGCTTCGATCTTTCAGGAACTCATCCTCAACCGGAGCAATTGCTTCCTCCATCTTGTCAAAGCGGTTCGCCTTTTCATCGTCATACTTCCTAACTTCCTTCTGGTGCACCTGATCTTCGATAGTCTCGCCCTTTGATGCAAGATAAGCAGCCTTCATGCCGTAATTGTCTTTGGCTTTTTCTACAACGGCATCCACTCCGCCTTTCTCTGCCGTAGAGTTCATACCCGGAGTATTGAATTTCTTCGCTTCCGCTCTCAGATATTCCGGCACTTTCCCCTTCATCGCATCATCAACAGAGTGCATTACGCTGTAGTACTTATCTTCATTGACATCGTATTCAATGCCCGGGAAGGTGGGAGTCCACGCATCGCCGCCATACACCTTGTTTGCCTTGGATCGTTCCGGATCGATCGTATCGCGATTGAAGATTACAGAAACATCGCCATACCTTGTGTGCTGCATGGCGCTCCGAATGATTGCAATCGAAGGTGACGGGAATCCGCCCATGTTGATATCCTTCATAAGCTGATCCATCGTAAGGTTGTGAACAGCAATGAAGTCCTCCGTCTTCTCGATCTTCTCGTCTCCGGTCAGGTCCTTCTTCTCTTTGGTGTCGGAAATCTCGTCCTGTACCTCCTGAATTTGCTTGCTCATCCGAGCGTCTTGTGATAAATTGTCATTAGACACATTTTGCCGGAGCGCGTTTTGGACGTCCAGGACAGGGCCTTTGTTGGTATTGGCCACTACGGGAGATGTGTCTTTTTTGTTGATATACGCCGTTACAACGCCCAAGGTCTTCTTGTTGCTGTTGGGAACAGCTTCCACCACATAGTAATAACCATTCCCAATTTTCGACTGAATTACAACCTTCTGGCTTGGCTTATTATCGCTGTCTTTGTATTCTCTGCTTCCTTTTTCGTCGCTGGGCCACACTTTTTCTGCATGATCGACAGCATATCCAATCCTTCCAATGTCTTCGTAATTGCTCATGCTGTGGTCCGCAGTTCCTTTTTCCCCGTGGCGTTTCAAAATATGTTTGATCCCGTTCACGGAAATTGTGTTGCTGTAATCTTCCACTGAGAATCCAACAATATCTTCGATTTTCTCTGCCAGTTTTGCCGGGATATGCTCGTTTATTACAAGCGAAGATGCGCCGTCATATGTACCGTTGCTCACTTCCTTGGCCATTTCGGCAAGGTCTTCATCCGTCGAGATTTCATAGGCATGACGAACATCAGAATCAGTTCCAGTGGTCTGCTGATTCTGTGTCTGGGCCGCGGAGTAATTCTTCTCTGCGTTCGCGATGGACCGTGCAATGGAATCCTGCAGCTCTTCGTAATTCTGCAGATTTGCCTCTGCCATTTTCCGCTGATAAGAGTTCGGATTCAGATCCGACAGGAAGTTTTTGATGGACTCTACCATGTGTCCAACCCAATCAGCCAGTTTCTGCTTGATGCTCTTTGCTTCCTTATAGCCATGGTTCTGATCAATCTGATCCATCAGCTTGTTCATTCCTTTTTCGTTGCCAAGGAACTGATAGATGAGATCGTTCGCCATTTCCTTATCTACATCAGCATCCGTCTTTCCCTCTTCACCAATGTATGCATTCACATACTTCTGCCGGATATTATTGAATGTTCTTGTTCCAAGAACATTCTGCGAAGCTTTCATGATGTCGCTCACGACTCCGGCATATTCTTTCTGATTCCAGACAGAGGCAAACTCGCCTACTTCATGGAAAAGAGTAGACGCTGCGTTTTCCGCACGTTCGGAGTTGATGTAGATCGTAGAACTCCCGGACTTATAGTATCCATTCTCACCTTCACGGAAATTCTGATCTGTGAGCACAACATTTAAGCCTGTCATTCTTGCCACTGCCTGCATGACAGACGCTCCGCTGAATGCTTCGCTGGTATTGGATCTTGCATCTGTAAATGTGCCTGTGCCGAAGGATTTCACGCCTGTCTTTTCAGACATGGAACGTGCAGCCTCCTTCACAGCATCGTTGACCGACACCTGCAGACCGGCTGCGTATGCCTTCTTGGCAAGATCTTCGCCAACAATAGACACTGAAGATCCTGCCTTCTTGAGGTAGTTCTCATAAGACATGCCGGTTCTGCCTGCGTTGATTGCAGAGGACATCACGTCATTGTACGCGGATGCATTCATCCCATCCTTATAGTTGGCCTCAATGATGGTCCTCGCCCCGTCCGTAATCTGCTTTGCCGCTGTTCTCTTTACAGAGTCTCTTGCTTCAAGCGTCTGCCGTGCACGGTCCTCAATAGCCTGTTTCTGGCCGTCGTTGTAAGCGATCTTCACGTTTGCAGGCACGTTCTCGCTGATCTCCTGTCCGGAGTATCCTGCCGCATAGGCATCCTCTGTAGAGATCTTCGCGGATTCGATTTCTTCTGCAGAAATGCCACGCTTCTGAAGCATGCCGGATACGATCTGAAGATCGCTGTCCGCACGTTCCCTTGTCTCTTCATTGGTGGAGTGAACCGCCTCCTGATATGCGTTCCGGAGCTCCTCGCCGTTCTGAGCCGCTGCCATCTTTGCATACGCATCATTCGGTGCGATGTCAGTGGACTGTGTGCGATGCTCCTCTGGGACGTTCTGTGGCTCCACCATTGCGGTTTTCTGTGTGTCCGCAGATTCTGTCGTGTTCGTCTGTTCCGCCGCCTGCTGGCCCTCTGTGGCCTCATTTCGGCCAAAGAAACTGCCTACCTTATTCTTGATTCCTTCAATCTTATCCTTACGGTTTTCCTTTTCTTCTGATTCAGCGGCAGCCTCCATCTCCGTGTTCTGCATGTCCTGATAATATTCATAGAGCTCTCGCTTCTGTCTTGGCGTTGCATTATCTTCCTGCGCCATTTTTTCAGCAAGACTCTTTGCCATTTCTGCAGACTGCGCCGTAGAAGCATTCTTGTAATGCGTCGGGTCCGTGTCCAGTCCCTCCGCCCACTGCGCATAGTCTTCCTTCGTATACCCGTCAAACATGGTTTTCGAATTATATGCATCGTTTGCATATCCTGATGCAGTAGCAATACCGGCTCCCATTGCACCGGACAGAGCACCGGTTACAAAAGAATTTGCGGTATCCGAAAGAGTATCCTTAGTTGCCTGTCTCTTCGCATTTTCGGCAGACATACCCTGCTTCATGTAATCGCGAACAGACTGGTTGTATTCGGAATTCTTCCCATTAAGTGCAGCATCAATAAAGTTGTCTGCGATATCTCCGACAACTTCTTCTGTTCCTTCAATTCCAGAGCTTACAAGGAAATCAATAATCTTCTTTCTCGCAGTCGCATTGTGATTTTTAAAGATATCCCAGAACTTATCTGCAGATGCAATCTCCGTTGCGACTTCCACGCCTGCACTTGCAAGAGCGTTCGCCATCGCTTTCCCCTGCGACTGATTTTTATCTGCCACATTCTGGCTGATGGACGATGCGTAAGCATTTGCGCCAAACGGAGCAAGTGAAAGAGCGCTTCTTGCTACTCTTGCCCCGAGACCGGTTCCGTTCACTGCTCCTCCGAGTGTTCCGGTCTCTGCAGATTCTGCTGCTGACATTCCGGCACCATAAAGAGTGCCGAGGACCTTGCTTTTGTTGTTCAGCGCTTCCTGAGTGGTAGACTGGTAATCCGTAGTTGCATTCGATGCTCCGAAGGCCACAGAATTTACGTTCATCGGGGACTTCTTATCCCGATATCCGCCGCCGTAATACTTTGCGGTTTCTCCGATTGCTCCGATTCCTGCATACGGGTTCAGGGTAAGCGCAGTCGCTGTGTTTTTGATCCCGCCGAGAATATTCTTTGCCGTGCTGTCCTGATGCACATTGTTGTAAGCTTCCTGCTTCTGCTGCTGCCGGTTGCTGTAATCATCAAGTTCCTGCCCGTAATAGACGAGATCATCGATATCATTATCGCTCAGGCCATACTTCTTCTTGAGTGACTCACGGAAGGAATCTGCATTCTTCTGTGCCTGCTCTCCGAAATCGGTCTGAATATTGCTGGCAGATTCCGCAAGGCCGGAGCTTCTCTGCATCTTCGCCTCAGATACCATCGAGTTGTACCTGCTGATATCTGCTTTGAGAGAGTCGCTGTTGTTCTTCCACTTGGTTTTGAACATGTTCTCTGCATAATCAAGTTCCTGAGAATATGTCCGCTTTCCGCTCTTGCTTGCCTCTTCCTCAGCCTCTTTTTCAGCCTGCTCCTGATCGTTCATGCCCTGCCACGTGCTGTACGTAGCATCATCAATGCCATATTTTTTCTTGAACTGGTCAGCAAGATTCTGCGCTTCCTGCTGGCTCTGTTTTGTCTTGCCGGTGATTCCGTTCAGAATTCCGCCAGTGCTCTGTGTTTCCCCGATCTGAGAGAGCTCCTTCTTCTGTTCATCCGTGATTCCGGAATATGAATCCTGCGCAGCAAGCGCCTGCTGGGCACGATACGCTTTATACCCTGCCATCAGGTTCTTATATGCCTCATCGTCCACAGAGTTGTCCTTCTTGAACTGGTTTGCCATATAGTCTGATGTTGTATAGCCGCTGTATCGATCCCCTCCAGACGGAGTCATAGAATGTGCTGTGTAAATATTCTCAAGTGCAGACTTTTGTGCCGAGCTTGCATTACGATACATGTTGGATGCATCGATATCGCCCTGAGTGAACCCGTTCTGCAGGAGCCGGTTATTCCGCTGTTCATCCATTTCTCTCTGATACTGCAGATATTTCTGCTGTGCCTGCAGGTTTTTCATGGCCTCACGACCAGCAATTGCAGCGGCATCAGGACCGTTCTGCGCAATATCGGCGTATCTCTGATTTACCTGTGCAGCACGAATAGACTGCTCCTCCTCAGAAGGAACAGCCCACGGCTCATAAGTAAAGCTTTCGCCTTCTTTTTTTCTGCGCTTTTCAATGTCGTCCACCGCCGAATTGATTGCTTTAAATGCTCTTGTTGCTGCCGAATATGCCATACTATTCTCCTATTTATTCTTCGAATATTTCTTCACAAGGTTCTGGAAGGCCGTTGTGTCAGTCTTGATTCCGTTTCTGTTGGCAAGGCTTGCAAGCTCATACGAGTTCTTGTTCGTTGCGGCCCATCTTGCGAGAGTGTCAAGCTGCTGATCACGGTCCATTTCGCTGAATCTGTCCAAATCATTCGTAGACAGGTGATTGCCATCCGCAGACGTTGCTCCATAATTTGATCTCACCGTTGAACTGTATGTGTTCTTGGCAGGAGTTGCGACCTTCGCGGACGATCCCGATCCGCTGTCAGAAGAGGAGTTGGTGGAACTGTTTGTTTTGCTCCATCCGGTCGCGTTGCTCCAGTTGTTCGAGACGCTGTTGTTCGCAGTCGCACTGTTCGACAGGCTGTTCGCCCAGTTCTTGCTGTCCGTGTGGCTGTTGGTGTCACTCCAGCTCTTCGTATCGGTCGAGCTGTGGCTCCAATTCTTGCTGTCCGTCTGGCTCTTGTTCCATCCCTGCTGCTGACTGTTCGCCCAGTTCGTGCTGCCGGTATTGGATGCGTTCGACTGCTCTGCATTCCTTTCGTTCCAGTACTCCTGATTCCAGTAGTTCCGGTCGCTCTGGTACTTGTTGTAGTCAAAATTCCGCTCGGTATCATAAGCAGACTGGTCAAAGCTACGGTCTTGCTGCCAGTCAGAGACATTGTTCCGGTACTGCTGATACTCGTTGTTGTAGGCAGTATTCGTGAGGCCGTACTTGTCCTTGAGATCCTCGCCCTCTGCTTTCCATTCCTGATATGCCTGATTGCGGAGCTCCGGGATCACGTTATTAAGCTGCTGCAGATAGTTCTGGTACTGCTGCTGAGCTGCTGTCTGAGCATAGGAAGACCCGTACCCACCAGTCAGCTTTGCAGCCTGCCCCATCGTGTCCTGCATCGCAGTCCTCCCCTGCTGTCTATACTGGTCACGATACATTCGGTACATCGGGTCCTCGTTGAAGTTGTACTTGAAGGGGTCTCGCCCCATGAGGGAGTTGTACAGATTCTCCAGTTTGTCCTGATAGGATGACTGGAAAGGGCCCGGCTTGTTATTCAGCGTATTCTGGAGCCGGTCATACGTCTGCTGTACCTGTGGGGACTGCTGCCATTCCTTTGAATACTTGTCGCGGTTTGCCAATGTGTTCTTGTCAACTGCTCCGGAAGCCCAGGATTTTCCCGCCGTACTGGAATTTGATCCGCCCTGTGTTTGGCTTGTGGATCCACTCTGTCCGTAAGTTTCAGAATGAGAGCCACCGACCGTACTCGTTTCGGAGTGGGATCCTCCTTCCGTATGTGATGTGGTATTGGAAGAGCTTCCACCCCAAGACTGGCCGGAGCTGCTGCTCTGCGAAGTGCTTGCGGACTGGCTCCCGCCGTTTGTGCTCGACCCGGAAGTAGTAGAAGAATTAGTTTTGCTATTACTTTTCGCCATCGTTTTCTCCTTGAAAATAAAGACAATTCCTTAGTTCATTGTGGAGAAATGAGGGCGTAAAAAATAGGGCACCCTCTTTCGAGAGGCCCTATCTGTAAACGCTATGCTATGCAACCTGTGAAGCATTGCTCCTGCTTCCGCTCGCACTTGTTGAATGCTGGTCCTGCCATCCATCTCCAACCCAGCGCCATGCAGTACCGCTTGAAGATCCGCTCACAGAGACTGTAAGCTTGCCGTTCTCAATGGTAGCTGTAGCACTTGCGCTTCCGGAAGTTGCAGCTCTTGTGCCGCTGTCTCCGCCGTTATCGTTTCCCCAGTTGCAACTAGTGCTGACAGATCCCTTGACCGCAATCTTGCCTTCGTTGAACTTCGATTCTCCGAACGCATTGTACTGATCCTCCGTGTAGAATCCGTACCCGTTCGGATTGGCTTTCACGTCCTCGCGGCCCTGCAAGCGCCCTGCGTTGTAGGCTCCGCTCTGGTCTACGACCGCTTCCGTGTAGTACCCGTCTGCAATGTCGTAGTTCTCCTGCCCGGCACCGCCGTTCGTTGCGATCGATACCGTCGCAGGGATCTTAATGGATGCGACTCCATCATTGAACTTGTTCTGTGCCAGAACATCAATCGCTGCAGCAATGCCCGCCGGTGAGTTCTCTTCCGGTGTGACACCCAAACTCTTCAGCTTGTTCACCAGCGTGTCAACACCATCCTGAAAAGACTGCTGCATGTTCTCGATCTGTTTGTCCAAGGTCGTTGCGTTGTCGGCCATGTAGACTGCTTCTGCCTTCGTGACAGGATAGACCTTGTTGCCGTCCTTGTCAGCAAGCTCCTGTATGTATGCTTTCGTTTCTGCCATCTTCTACCTCGATTCTATCGTGGGCCATGCGGACTGTGTCTCGACTCCGAAGAGCTCCTTATATGCTTTTCTCACAGAATCTTTCAGCTTTGCCGGTACATCTTCAAGTGTCTTCACACCCTTGTAGATCAATCTCGCCCAAATCTTTGCTTTCGCCATTTTTTACTCCTCCACCATTGCTTCCTGCAGTTCTGTGATCTGCTCCTTTACGATTTCCATGTCAGTCTTTACTCTGGTGATAAAGTGCACGGTTACATTTCCGGCGGTATCTGCTTCTGCTGTTACCTTGACAGGTACGATGTTTTCTACAACCTTACCATCAAACTTTGCACCTTTAAGATTGCTTTCCGTAAAGAGTGCCCGTATTGCATCAATGTCAGCAAAACCCGTAAGGACAGTGATGCAGTCGGAAATCGCGGATGTGTCCGTGAATTCCTTAGATACTCCGTTTGAAAACTCTAATACTTTACTCATTTTATTTTCCTTTCTACCTCTTTTTAGAGGATTTTTGTGTGCATTCGTTAAATAGTAATTTTGCGACGTTAAATGGTTCTTTAGCGAATATTAAAAGTACTACACCGTCTGTCTCAGGCAATGGCGTCATAAATGTAGATTCTATCCGAAGCAATTCCATTATATGGGTAAATGGGTATGTGGCTAATACAGGCACTCAGCCGTTCAGTAGTGTGCACTATTTACTCATAACTATAACTGGTGGATCAGAATACGTTCAGCAGTTTGCTATTACAAGCGGTTCCTCGAAATATCGGACGTACGAAATTTCTTCCAAGTCGTGGAGCAAATGGCGTTAATTCAACCGTGCTGTTCCAATAAATCTAACAGATGAATTTCCACCGGTTCCAACAATATTGATATACCCATCAGACGAAACAGAAAAAGTTGGCATCAGGGAAAAAACTGTTCCATTATTAGCTATTTCAGTCTGAAAGATATGATTTCCACTGTATCCAGTGCGAAGTAAAACCAGCTTTGTGGCTGTTTTATCTTCATTTCCAAACTGTGATGTAATTAATGCAAGCAACGAAAGCGATCCATTTGCCGTGATACGCGTCTTTATTGTGTTATTACCAGATAAAACATATGCTATGTCGTTCGCTAAAGAACCATTTTGTGAATATTTAGACTATCCGAAATGCGATGCCTCTGCAGAAGTTTGATGTTGTATCGTAAGCAACATCGATTGTGCCGCTATCGCTTTTATAAATTTCATATTTAGACGGTTTGTATATTTCTGTTATTGTTACTTTTCCATCATTTTTTTGGGCGGTAAAAATGCACGTAGTGTTTGCATCAGAGATCATAATAAAAACCCACTGACAGCCTTCTTGAACGAGGGAATTAAAAGTCCCTTTTGGATTAACAACAATATTGGTTCTATTTATAAACGTCGCAAAATTACTATTTAGCGAAGTGATTTCAGACGCAAGATCTGTTTTCGCCCAATATGCTGTGTTTGTAGGTAATGTCCCTGCAGTTGCATCCTTAATACAACGATAGATGTAGTTGTTATATATTGCATACTGCCCAGCTACATACGCCTGCGATGCAGTCCACATACTAGAACAACTATCTTTTACTCCGGTAACTTGACCAGTAAGATCCGTGATTATTTTGTTGACAGTCTTGTTTTGCACCGGGTTTGTGCTCGTTGCAGATAAGGCCTCATCAACGATCGTCTTATTTGCCCCATCCTCTATTCCATTAAGTTTCTCGTTGATTTCGACGATGACCTCATTGATCACCTTGTTCTGCACTGGATTCGTGCTGGACGGAGACAGCGAATCATCTACCATTGTCTTGTTGGCTCCTTCAGCAATCCCATTTAGTTTATCCTTATCAGTAGAAGACATAAGGCCGTTCGCTGATGTGCTTGCCGTGTCCGTTGACGGAACTCCGAGAGCCTTTCTTGCGTCCGCAGCCGTAGTTCCACCGGTGCCCCCATGAGTGACAGGTAATGTTCCGCTGACCCCGGCAAAAACATCTTGAGTGCCGTCGAAAGAAGATCCTCCTTCATTTTCAAGGTTTGTTGTAATTTCCCTCACTGATGAGAGTTTTTCTGCGGCAACAGCCGTTCCTTCAGAGGGAAGTGCACCAACCATTTCAGCAGTGTAGTCGCCTTCTTGTGGAGCAACGGCTCCGCTCCTTCCATTCCACGAATTTACGCCTGCGTGCGATGCATTGTCTTTTGCAATTTCCGCCCAGTATTTAGCGTTGTTAATGTCAGTGCCTCCTTCACTTGCCCCGGATGGCCCGACCGCCCATGCTTTTGCAGCGACTGCTGCAGTAGTCGCATTCCCTGCTGATATGTCAACGGATGTTTTCGCCTTCGCAGCATCATCAGCGCTTTTCTTGGCGCTCTTGGCAGCGGATATTGCGTCGGCAGCGTTTTCTGCCGCCGAAGAAGCAGACTGTTCTGCAGAAGAGCTTGCACTTTCAGCACGATCCGCATATTCTGCAGACGCTGCTTTGTCCGCATCCAGATCCGCCTTCGTTGCCTTGATCGTATCAATGTACTGATCAATCTCTTTCTTTGCTTCCGCCCCGGAGAAATCAAAACGCTCTACCTCTCCCCTCTTTCCGCGTCTTGCATAGATATCTGTAATTGATTTGCTCATACTGCCTCCAAAGTAATAACTTCTGTTTCTTTTACCGTTGTTCCGATGAAGATTTCAGCGGATCTTGTGCTCGCAACTTCCTGCGTGACTGCCCCTCCGGACTTCTTATATGCTGTAAGGAAAGCATTCAGTTTGTCCGCCGTGTCTGCGATCCACGAATCCACCACCGCAAGGTTCCGCCTGCTTGTATCCTTATTTAAGGTTGGTCGCTCAATGATAATATCCATTGTTTCGCTCCTCGCTCGTTGTCTCCAGAGTGATGGCCAGAGTGTATATCCGCACTGCCCCATGCCCGATGAATTTGAGCCGGAAGTGGTCGCACTGCGGAGGAAACATTGCAAGGCTCTGCGAGGATAAGGAATCATTTCCTCTCAGCGTCCCAGCATCCGTATATACCTGATCGTCATAGGAGATCTGTACTTTGATCTCAGATCCGAATGGGATGTATGCCCGAAGCGTCAGCCGGTTGACCCTCTTGTGATCCGGATACTCGAATCCGATGTCTCCAGTTTCGCACCACCATTCCACATACTGCTCATCCGGAATTCTGCTCTGGAAAATAATATTGTCGTTTGCTCCGATGCCGTAGATCCTCGTTCCGTCTGTCCCGTAGATCTGCCCGGATTCCGAAGCTGTGAACATGGTATACTTCACGTTCGAATCATTCTTGTGCCAGATCCCCCGCTCCATGTCGTAGATCATGTTGACCGCATGGCCGAGATTGGTCTGCATGGACAGATAGTATTTTCCGAGGCACCCAGAAGCCACTGCAGAGTAGAAGATCGTCCCCCTTGGGAATGCATCAGATATGGATGACGGAGTGCTGCCATCGTACACGCAGATATCTGCAGCAGACTTGTAAACCAGATACTCGTTCACAATCGCAAGGGACTTCTCTGAGCCCTTCTGTACTCCCCTGCAGGTGTGGGTAGACAGCTGGTACTCCGAAGGTGCTGCGCCGAAGATCTTCATGATGCAGTTCTCTTTGAAGAATGTCGGGTATCCCTGATAGGAAACGCACCCGGTCCATGCTCCCGGTTCCCCGACAGACAGCGAATATGAGTCTGTTGAGATCCCCTGATAGCAATACCAGTTCTTGAAATCTCCAAGCTTGGATGCGTAAATCTCATTGGTAGAATTTCCCTTTGCATCCTCGCCGTAGTGGCAGCCCCACACGCGGTTGTTGGAAACACAGACCATATCGAGTGTCGGAATTTTTCGTTCAAAAGAAAGCGTCCAGATAGAGTCTGTCGTAACCGTTTTTGACACTTCCGGAAGGATCCCGTTGATGACGATGTAGTCATCCTCCATCTTCAGGATGACGGATCCCTCGTTGATGTCCGGAAGGTCCGAATTCATGTAGACCGCATCACCTTCTGAGAAGTGCTTGGTCAGCTCTCCGCCCGGTACGCTGATCTTGATGTAGTTCGTCGTAGCCGCTTCCCATGTGGAAAGATACCCTACATAGATGTAGAGGCCCTCTCTTCCGGATGCCGTGCAAAGCCAGTAGTCCCCTGAGTTTGGATTCTTCGGAGCCTCCTTTCCAGCCGTAGCTGGAAGAGCTTCACCGTCCGCGTCTGTGATGCTGTAAGTGATCGTGATCCCAGAAGGTGCTTCATACTTGGAAGAGATCTTCCCCACATCATCCGGATTGCTCAGATTGACATAGACTCCTGCCGGGAAAGCAATGACATAAGCGCCAAAGCGGATAAGCTGCTGCTCTGAGGTGTCATCCTCTTCGAAGTAATTCCCCAGGTCGAATTTCTTGCTGCCGTAGTGCAGGACATGATTGCAGAGATAGGTGAGGTTATTCCCCGTCAGCGTGATCCCTCGGATTGCCATGTTGTCGATCTGTTCATACAGATCGGTTGCTACATCCGGAGTCTGAGCGGTCTTCGACTGCACATGTGATCCGTCTGCATTCGTGTCCACCTTGTATTTTGCAGAAACGTGCTTCTTGATCACCTCGTAAAGCTTATCCTCATATTTCACCCGGTCGCCCACCTCGTAGGTGTGAGAATCCGGATCCCACTTTGTGAACAGCTCCACCAGAAGAGCCCGAGGCTTCCGAGGGGTGAGGAGCGGATATCCATCCGAGGACAGATTTTCCTCGTCGTACATCTCCCCTGCACCGATCCGGTAGTTGTGGTTATACCCAAGCCACGTGTCAATCATGGTCCTTGTGTTGTTGTCGTCTGCCTGCTGTGGTAAAAACATCAAAGTACCTCATGCCGAAGCATATGCTTCATTGGTCTGTCCGGCTGATGTGACCGGTTGTAATACTGCTGAAAGGCAAGATATGCATTGTTGAATGCTTCCGTTGCCGTGTTGTAGCGCCTCGAATCGTTGTTGTTGTACGCGATCCGCTGGTCCAGATAATAGAAATAAACATCTGTGTACGGATCCGGTATAGCAAGCTCAGAGTCCAGCGTGAACTCTTCGTCTTCCATCTCGTTCGTAATATGCAGCGTCCCATCATCGTCTACATACATCCAGCTTGGGAGATGCAGGCCGCCGTCGCTGTCCACCCAGAGGCCTTCTCTCTTGATCTCAGAGTCCTTGTACCCGTCGTACTTGGAGAAGACTTCAACCTCTGCCTGCTTCTCGATCTTCCGAAGCCAGAGAAGCTTTAAATCATTCTGTACGGAGTTGGCTCTTTCTGCGTCATACTGCTGTATCAGCTCTGATACTGTCATTTCTTCCACCTAAAAACAGGGAGCAGGTTTCCCCTGCCCCCTGCAAACATCTTTAAAGATTCTTGGATTTCTCTGCGAAGTCACTGGTCATCTTCTCGATGAACTCGTCCGCTCTGTCCTGCTCCTCCTCGCTGTGCCGAAGCACCTCAGCGATAGGCTCCGGAACCTCCACCTCGACTCCTCGCTGGATCTTAAAGACCCTGCCGTTTACCGATGCAATGACGAAGTTCTCTTCTCCTCGCGGAGCTTTCGGGAGCTTGACTGTGACCTTCTTATCCCACGGATCTCTTCCTGCTGTAGCCATAATGCCTCCTTATTAGTTCGCATCATCCGTCTTGGAGAAGAAGGAGCCGGTCTCTACGCGGACCATTCTCTCCTGATAGAGGATCTTTGCACCCTCGGAGCCCTTCCAGCCAACCGTGGATCTCTGGTCAAGAGGATCCGCCGTACCTGCAGAACCACGCTGCTTCACGATGACCTCAAGGTTCTCTGCGGACGGATCAATGATACCGTATGCTTCCTTGCCGAGGAAAACAGCGCCGTAGACGCAGGTGTCTGCTGCACAGCCGTCAGTAGTTCCCTTCCAGACCTTGGTCTCCGTGTTCTCGATGAAGCGGACGCCGTGAAGCTTACCGATCTCTCCGTTGTAGATCTCGCCGGGCTGAGCGTACTTGTGTACGTCAAGCCAGTCAGAGGACTGACGGAGGTCATACGCCTGCGAAGGATGGATGATAGCTACGTAATCGCCGTTGATCTTCGGAGCGTGCTGCTTCTTAAGGAAGGTTGCAGCCTGATTAACAAGCTCGGAGGTCAGCGTATCCGCTACTCCAAGCGTTGATCTGGAGGTCTTGCCCCCTGCATAGATGACGTTCGTTCCGGTGATAACCTCGTTACGGATAACCGTGTCCATGGTGTCACCGGCCTGTGCTCCGTGCTCCTCAGTAACCGCAGTGATGACCGGATCCACTGCCTCAAGCTCAAGACGATCGGAGATCGTGGTGTAGTCACCGTACTGGTTGATCTCACCCTCGATCTTGATCATGTCGACCTTGTTGCCATCCGGAGTCACACCCTCGGTCAGCGGAGTCATAGCCTTGGCGTAGGTCTTAAACTTGCGCCACTCGACTTTGTTACCGCCATTCTTCGGGAGAGACTGCTTCTGACCAAACTGCGCGAAATAGTGCTCATTTCGTGCATTCTGCAGCAGAGACGTCTTGTAGAACGTCTTCATGGTCGGGGACAGGTTGTTCCCGGTGGTTGCTGCAGTGGTGACGTTGGTGTTCGGGTTCGGATCTGCAAACATCTGCAGATCAAAGCGGATTACAAAATCCTTGACGATGATGTCGTTTTTCGTTCTCATTTCTTTCCTTCCTAGAACGTAATCCTTTCGCCAGATTGCGCCCTCATCTTGATATCCTCAATCTGTTTCAGGGTAAGCTTGGAAGGATCTACACCGGTTGCTGCGCCTGCCTGCTGACCACCGGCTCCGTTCTCTGCGGGCCGTTTCATGCCGGACTGGATGGCGTTGCTCATCTTCTGCTGTGTACGCTTCACAGCGTATCCCATGGCTCCGCTCATAATCTCGTCTCTGTGGACAGCTTCGTAGGCAATCTGCAGCGCATTCGGAAAACCGGATGACTGGAGAGTGGCTACCATATGCCCGAACTGAGCGTCTCCCATCTCTGTGTCCAGATCGAAATCCGGATACAGCTGCTTGAGCTGCTCGCCCTGCGCCTGAATAGCGTCCCACTCTCTCTGCTGCTCTGCCTGCTGAGCCTGCGACTTGTAGTAGGCGTTCTGCCTCTCCATGTCGTGCATGTGCCGAAGGTCTTCGATTGACATGCCTCTGTCAAAAGCTTCCTTCTGCAATGCCTGATCGTCGTTCATCACCGCCCTTGTCAGGGCATCGATGGGAATCCCGCCGTCTTCAGCAGGTGCGATCCCGTACCTCTTGGCGAGAGCCTGCACCATCGGATCGATGGCGTTGACCTTGCCCTGCAGGTCCGACTGATTGCGGAACCTCTTATTTACGGCATCGCGTACAGACTTGCTGTACTCCTTCTTGTACTTACCTTTGATCAGCGAGTCCCATGACTCTTCCGGAGGCTGACCCTCTCCGTCTGCAGATGCGGTCTGCTGTGCTTCGGCTCCTGCTGGATCCTGTGCACCCGTGTCGGCAGTGACGACTGCGGAAGTATCCGCTACAGCTGCTGTTTCGCCTCCGCCATCTTCTGCGAAAAGCTGAAGACGGAAGGCATGTAACATATAGGGCATATTGCTCCTTTCATCATCTGCGGTAGGTCGCGACCCTTATACGCTTATACTTTCACATTTCGCTTCGATAAAATAGGGCACCCTACCTCCGTGATAGATACGTACTTCGGAAAGGACTCTTGCACGCCACGAAAGCCTGTCAGTATGGTCTGGAAAGCCTTCACTGCTTCCGCTCCCATGCCACGTACCCATGCAGAGCCGGAATCCAGATTGAAGTCATACCGGTCTGTCACAGAGGGCATCCTTGCCGCAAGTGTCTGGATGAGAGTAGACAGGGAAGCGCAGACAATGTCATTTCCATAGTCTGCGTATCCTGCATGCCCGTCTAGCCGGACTTCAAAAGCATCTTCAGTTCTGTAATATGTGATCTTCGTCATGACGGATTCGTAGTCTGTGCGGTCTGTTCTCTTGCGTTCTTCGTGATTGCAGACTCATCTGCTGTGCTTGTAGGCATCTTGGTTGCTCCCTGCGGAGTCCCTTCCTGTGCATTCAGGTTCTGGTTGATCTGGTCGGACATCTGACCGGACATGTTGTACTGGCCTCCGGAAAGCTGATCAATCATTTCGGAGAGCTGGAGCATCTGCTGCTGCATCTGGAGCATCTGCTGGTACATGCCTCCGTTCTGCTGCACCTTCTGCAGCACGGACTGCTTTCCTTGGAAGTCCATCATCTCAAGGCAGGCAGATACCTGATCCGCGTATTGAGGGTTGAAGAAACCTGCGTTGTAGAACTGCATTGCAAGCTCGTTCTGCGAGAGTCTGCTGTAGGATGAGGATTTCTCTGCCTCCACCTTCACATCGAAGGCGGGGACCCGGTATCCCATGTCGATTCCGAATTCTGTGCCCTGATTCTGCGGCTGGAGGCCTTCATTCGAGTACTGGACAAACTCCTGCTCTCCCTGCTCTCCGGTGATTCGGAACTGCCTCGGCATAGAATAGAACTGCCGGATCAGCTCGATCACCATGGTCACGATTTCCTTGTGCGCATCGAAGGTAGTGTTGATCTGGTCTCTCGATGTCTTTCCGGAGCTCTCTTGCATCGCTGCAATCGCGGATGCTGCAGTCACGCCGCTCTGCGTGCCTCCGTTGTTGGCATCGCGGTTTCCGGCCGTCTCCTTCATCTCATTGATCTTGTTCTCAAGGATAGAGATGTAATTGCTGTTCACCATCGTTGGGACGTTGATCGGCTGGATGGAGTCCTGCCCCATGTTGCGATCCACGTGAACGATAAGCTTGTTCGGATCCGCAAATTCCTCTTCGTTGACTCCGCCATCATTGCGAACGAGATACCTGGGAGAGCAGACATGCTGTGCGTTCTTCTCGAAGGCATTGTTGAAGATATCAATGGAGGCCTGTGCATTCTTGCAGACATCGATGAAGCCGAATCCCACCGGCATTCCTGCCTCCGGGAAAAGCACATCGAACACGAATGGATATTTTCCATGATCGTACAGACCGCGTTCTGCCATGCTTGGACCGGTGACAACATTAACAACCTGTGTGACCGGCAGTCCTGTCTGTGGATCCAGAAGAGCGTTCCCGCTCTCATCAAATACCGGCTGCTCCTGCGGCTCTGTGGGCGGGGTCACGTCGTTCTCCGTCGCGTAAAGCACCGTGTCTCCGACAAACTTGCAGTACTGCAACGTCATTCGACCATTAACCGGCTTCTTGTAGTACCAGTCGATGACCGCAGTCTTTCCGGTCGTGTCGATCGTCTCGTCGTACATGTATTTCTTGAGAATCGTGTCGCTGGAGGCAGAGAGCTGCTCCGCAACCTGCGGGTAGGCCTGCCTCAACGTGTCGTTGTCCACAAGCTCCACCGTAAAAATGTTCTTACTCTTCTGGATATCCTTGATGCCCGGTTCCCAGAAGATCGAGAGCAGATCCACGTTCTCGATGGAGATGTCCCCGAGACCGTTGAGCTTGCTCTGATCCCAATAAACACCGAAGCACCCAGTCCCGTTCTTGAGCTTGTACCATACTTCATCTGAGTAGACTTTGCGATAGCCGATCTGATCCATCACTACGGGGATAATGGAAGACAAGCGCTGTGCTTCCTCCACGTCCCCCGGCTCTCTTGGCAGGATGTCGCTGTCCGGGAAGCTGTCCATGAAATCCGCATGCTTGCTGATGACAACATTGAAGAGCCACCCAGATGCAGGCTTCGGGTCATCCATCGTCTCCTCCGTCTGCATTAGATCCCAGTGGCGCATCTTCCACCACTTTTCGTTGCGCGTGATCTTGTCTTCGAGGCGCTGCTTGCCCTGCTTGTACTTCCGGAGCACCTCGTAGGCACCACGTAACTGCTCCTTGCCAATCGGCTGTACCGGCTGC
>ERZ1034626.221-NODE-221-length-42156-cov-103.847723_pt1 | contig 42156 bp, 36 predicted proteins | sample MGYA00520652_ERZ1034626 | MGnify/ENA primary metagenome ERZ1034626 (study PRJEB33766, sample SAMN09781765) | gut metagenome | biome: gut microbiome | host: Homo sapiens | place: Madagascar | study: EMG produced TPA metagenomics assembly of the PRJNA485056 data... | reverse complement strand
CGCCGCCAACACCATCCAGATCAACATTCAGAACCTGGCAGTCAACCTTGGCGCTTACCTTACCCACGCCATCATTGTTGATCTTCAGATTTCCGCCCTTGAAGAAATCGAGCGTAACGGAGCCTACACCCTCGTTATCCACCTTCAGGTCGCTCATCGACACATTGCCAACCTTTACGGAGCCTACACCTTCGTTATCAATCTTCATCACGTCGCCCTTGGCATGATCGATGCTGACGGAGCCTACACCCTCGTTGGTAACATCCAGTCTGTTGGCAAGAATCTGCTTGATGCTGACAGAGCCTACGCCTTCGTTATCGATTTCCAGGCGGTCGCTGTTGACAGACTTGGCATAGAAAGCCCCTACCCCTTCCTGGGTAATCTTCACCAGATCAGGACTGGTGATATAAATCTTCAATCTATTCTTTTCAGAGTTACACATGGCAGGCACCTTGAGTCTTCCCGTCAGACCGATCTTCACTTCGCCGTCTCGATACACCACCTTGATTTTCTCCTTGAGTTTCTGAACGAACTCAGCATCCTTGATGGCAGAGTAATCCAGTCGAACGCTGCATTCATCACCGTCGTTCTGTGTATAATAGACACTGGCAACCATATCCACGTCGATAGCCTTGAAAGGCTTCTCTCTCAAATCATCCTGCGTAAACTCCAGGCTTCCTCTCATTTCAGAAGAGGTAGTAGAACCCATACTGCAGGAACAGATGCCCATAGAGGCAAGAAACAAAGTTGCCGAAGCAACCCAAATACTCATTGTTTTCATACTCTTTCGATTTTAAATTTTCTATATTCTGATGCTTAGACGCAAAAGAAACCCGAAAGGTTGCAAAAAAGCCCAAAAAGATTGCAAAAAGAGCCACAAATGCCTTGCAATAGAGCCTTACTTACCATCCAATTAAGCCTCAATTAAGGTTTACGTTAGGCTTAATTGAACGTTACGTAAGGCTCTTTTGAACAGCAAGTAAGGCTCTTTTGAAACAAGAAAAACATGCAAAGGAATGAAAATATATCCCCAAAAACTTGCAAGTTCAAGAAATAAATCGTATTTTTGCCGCAGGAATTTTAAAAGCAATACACTATGACAGCATTAGAGTTACAATCAGAATACCAGTCACTCGTCAGCATAATAGCTAACGAAGACTACGAGACAATTAGCAAGGCAGTCAAAGCACTTAAGAAAATATTGTCTCCCAACAAAACAAAGGCTAAGAAAATAACTAAGGCAGACTTAGTTATAGACCCAAGAATTGCAGCTATGACTAAAGGCATTCATACGCCTGAGACATTCGACTACAAAAATGAATACTACAAGGACTATATAAAATAAGCTGAAATGATACAGGTTTTCTTAGATACAAACGTGATAATTGATTATCTTGGAAACAGAACAGGGTTTTACGATGATGCAGCAATCATCATGAGCTTAGCTATCAACAAAAAGATAGAATTACACGCAGCAGCTATGTCTTTTGCAACCGCAAGTTATATTTTAAGCAAGAAGAACGACAACGACAGAATAAAAACGCTGATTGCAGATTTCTGCAAAATTTGCAAAGTGGTTGCTACAGATAAAGAGTGCGTGAATTATGCGACTCTATCCGATTTTGAGGATTTTGAAGATGCCATGCAATACAAATGCGCACAGAAAGCAAAGGTTGACTACATCATAACCAGAAACCCAAAAGATTTCAAGACAGCCAACATCAAAGTTAGAACTCCCAAAGAATTCCTGGAAGATATTATAAATCAGGACTAATCGTATATTTGCGACATATTTTAAAATATTAGAATTATGATTTCAGAAAAAGAATTAAATAGCTATAGGCTGACAAGCATGGAAGAACCAACAGATGAAATGCTGGCTCAGATTATGCACGAGGCAGCTGAAATATACAACAGAGAAAACGAAGAAGCTTACAGAAGTTATTTTGCCAATATGCAAAAACAGGCTAAAGAACAACGACAAAAATTCAATTTGATACCATAAGAAACGTACCCGGATTTTAGACATTTTCACAACTTCGTTATCGCTAACAAAAGGTAACTCCATAGCACTCAGTACAAAAGATTTTCCACTTTAAGAATATTTAACCCGTAAATCTACTCTATTTGCAATAATTACAGTATATTTGCACCGTGAATTTGCAGATAGAAGAGTAATGGCTTAGCATTCGCACTTTGCAGTTGCCCTAACACCTGCTAAAAAAACATTTATTATTCGAACTGAACTTAAAAATAAGTGTCCGAACTGAACTTAAAAAGCGATTATTCGAACAGAACTTAAAAAATAAGTAAAAGTAAAGGTAATAATGAAACACAAGGTAATGATGAAGTAAAGATAATAAAGTCTAAAATAAAATTAAAACTATTAATAGATATGAAGGTAATCAATTCCAAGCTTGCTGCCATCGGTTTGGCGGCATTTGTTTTCGCATCATGTAGCGACAGCAACAGCGATCCTACTGGTCCAACCCCTAACGTGGAACTTGCAGAGACTATCACTGCAAATCTTACAAGCAGCTCAGCAGCAGAACTCGCTGCTCGCGTTTCAAACTACAAGAACACAACAGCTAATGCAAGAAAGTTCTTCTTCTCAAGAGCAACTCAGACTAGAGCATTTGCTTCTGCCGACAAAGTAAATATCCCTGATCCTCCTAAGGATGCAAGACAGTGGAGCGGTGCAGAAGACATGACTCCAGGCAAGACATATCTGATCACCAGCAAGACTACACTCGACATGAGCGGTCACAAGCTCGCTGGTACTACCATCTTCGTAAAGGGTAGTTCAAAGTTGATTTTCGACAGTTCTATTGCAGGCTGTACCATTTACGTTGACGGCGGTGCTACATTGGAGTACAAGGGCAAAGGTGCCTTGGAAATTCCTGCTGACGCAACCATCATCAACGATGGCGGTTCTATCATTGCAGAAAACGATATTACCGTAGCTGGTAAGCTGTACGCTAAATATACAAATGAAAAGGGCGGTATCGGTTCTATCAACGCTTATGACAAGAACGATAAGAAGGCCATCATCACACCAAAGCACAACATCACATTCAAGCAGGGTTCTGAGGCATACATCGGCGGTTCTATCCGCGCCGTTGTGTTGAACATCGAGGAAGGCGCTACTGTAAACGCAACCAAGCACATCATGAACGCTACAACAGTTAACGTAGATGGTGCTTTGCAGTTCGGTGGATTCTTGAGAACAGAGACCTTGAACGTCAAGGGCGAGATGATTGCCAGCGAGAATTCTGCTATCAAGGCTTCAAAGGTATTCAACGCAGAGGCTGGTTCAAGGATCACTGCAGATTACATCAACGTTACCAACGATCAGAAAGATGCTACTCTCAATCTGAAGGGTAACTGCAAGATCAATATCAATAACAAGAGCGATATCTATACCAACAATATCGTAACTGATAACGCAAGTGCTGGCCAGATTACCTTGAACGATGACAACGCCATCGCTGTTATCAAGGCAAAGAAATTCACCAACAATGGTGACAACCAGATTCAGGCTTTGGCTACATCTGGCAACAACGCAACCTTCCTTCTCCAGTTCACAGAGTGCTATACTGGTACAACTAAGGAGAATACTTTCGAGGATCTCGACATTGCAGCTTCTTACCTCGACTACGATAAGGCAACTAATGGTAAGGGTGTCAAGGAGAAAGCAGATGGCGCAGACTACAAGGCTTATGGCTTTGAGTGGGCAGGTGATCCTGCAACTATCATCGCAGCTCCAAAGCTTGACTTGGTTGCAGAAGACAAGAATAAAGACAATGACATGTCTGCTACCTGCATCCAGCCAGGAGTAAACGGCAAGTTCTATGTAGCTTACCATACAAACGGCAAGGCTTCTAATGGAGCTATCGAGGCTATCAGTCTGGCAAACAACACCCTGACTATCGATCAGAGTGTAGAATCAGACAATGCAACCAATGACTACAACCACATCCTGGTAGATGGCAACACCCTTTGGGTAGCAGGTAGCCAGAGTGGAAACAAGAGCCATGCTGATGATGTAACAGGTGTAGGTCCGTTCATGGGACAGATTTCACTGAACAGCGATGGTACATTCGCTAACCAGATTAAAATTTCTGCTATCGACAGGAAGACCAAAGGCATGGATGCCAACTGTGTAGCTAACTTCAAGAATAACCACATTGTTGCAACCACCAATGGATTCACTATCTTTAATGCAAAGATGAACAAGTGGAACGAGGGTAGCACTGAGGGTAAGTATCTTGTTGCAGCAAACGGCAAGCTCTACGCATTGACAGTTGATGGCACACTGACAGCATATAACGACAAAGAAATGCAGGACGTTGCAGCAACATATAATGTCGGTACAATCTCTCCTAAGGGCAACAAGGCGGTGATTGCAGTAGATGAAGCCAAAGGTGAGATTTACGTCTGCAAGGGCGAGAATGGTATCTCAAAGATTGCTGCCGATGGTACAGTTAGCCAGTTCTTCGATTGCCCAACATTCAAGGCATCTAATAAAGCTGAGAACTTGGAAGCAGGAAAGGAATACGTGAAGGGTTGCGCTAATGGAGTTTACGTTACAGCTAACAACGTATTTGTAGCTTGCGGTTCATACGGTCTGGTTGTTCTCGACAAGAATGGCAAAGAAGTTTGCCACCGCAAGGCATACAACGGCAAGTCTGCCAACTTCGTAACAGGCGATAACGACAACAACATCTTCGTTGCATATGGTCAGAGCCGTGTACAGGTATTCAAGCTTACAGATACCAAGAAGTAATACGAATAAAAGAAATAATCCTTGTTCTCTCCCACTCCTTGCGAGTGGGAGGGAACATTCACCTTATTAGAGCTAAGTTGACTAGCTGAAACAAGAAATACATTCAACAAGAATGTTAACGATAAAAGTTAAGTAAATGAATATGAAAGCTATAAATATTAAACTTGCAACGTTCTCATTTGCTGCAATGCTCTTGGCATCTTGTAGCGATTCCGGCAACGATTCAGTCATAGACCCTATCGGTAAAGCTGCTACCATCGTTGGTACAGACGTAACCGCAGAGTATGCAGACCAGCTGGCATCCAGAGTATGGAACTATAAAGGTGCATACGCTAATACAACTACAAAAACTAGAGCTCTGGTAACCAGAGCAGATGCTACAGAGCCAGCCGTTCCTACAGGAACTCCTAATCTTTCTTCCTTAGCAGATAAAAAATGGGAAGAACATCCAGGAACCTATGTAGTACCAGCTGGTGAAACCCTCAAAGCAGATGGTTACAACATAAAAGGAATGACCATCTATGTGAAAGGTACATTAGATTTTAATAATGCCAACGGTTCTGATGCCTCAATCAATGTATTGAGCGGAGGTAAACTGATTGCGAAAAATCACACTGAAGTATTTGGAGATACAAAGGTATCCAACTGGGGCACAATTGAATTTCCAGCCAACCAAAAAGAATATCTCATCAAGAATACATTTCATCAGAATGCTGGGGATTTAAATATAAAAGGACACGATTTGAAAATGGTAGAAGGCTCTCAGCTCTATGTCAAAAACTCCCTCTTTGCTGATAAAGTTACTATGTCCCAAAAAGCCCAATTGAATGTTATAGACAATGCTACCTTGACTGGAGCGTTCGAAATGTCAGACCGGTCACAAGCCTGGGTAAACAACATCATGACAACCACCAGCTTGAAGATTCAAAATACAACTGTGCTCCATAGCGGTTGTGCCCTCAAGATAGAAGGAGATATTTATGCCACCTATGGCACAGAACTCTCCGTCTTGTATCTGAAGGCAAAGAACTACAAGCAAGATTCTGGTGCAACCCTTCACCTGCAAGACCAGAGTATGGTTGACATCGAAGGCAAATACGTGAATCTGAACAATGGTCAAGGCAGGGCAGACTTACAAGACAAGGACGGTGTAGCTGTGATCAAGGCAAATGCCTTCTACTACAATGCGCCACAAAAACAGGGTGATCGGAATCCGGGTGGAGCCAAGACGGTAGATTGCTCTGTTTTCTCCACATCAGGAGATAATGCCCATATCATCTTGGATACAAATGTTATCTATGGATCTGAGGGGGCTACCACTCCGATTACAGATGACAATACAACTATTGTATGGAACAATAATGCCGATGTCCTCTTCAAGGATAATCCAGAAGCTAAAAACTACGTCATCAAGAAGACAGAGTGCAATCCTAACGGTTACAATGCAGACAAAGAGCCTACAAAGGAGCCTACACTCAACTTGATTTCAAGTATCGACTATAATCACGACCATGACATCTCTGCGACTTGCGTACAGGTACACAATGGCAGATTGTATATGTCTTACCATACCCGTGACAAGAAACACGGTGGCTGTATTGAGGTATTCAGTCCTGTAGAAAACAACAAGATAGCACTGGAGCAGTATCTCTGCGATGACCAGAAAGACCTCGACTTCAACCATCTGCTGGCAGTCAAGCTCAAGTCTGGCAAGCGCATGGTTTACTTACCAGGAAGTTCCAACAAGAAGGGTGCTATGCTCGCATACCTCCCTATCCAGGACAATCATCTGCTGGCAGACCAATCAAAGTCTATCACAACAACCATCAATGGCAAGGACACCGTGATCTACGAGAAGCCATTGCAGTTTATCCAGATGAATCCTGCAACAGCAGAATTTGCGAAAAAGGGTTATGATGAGAACTGCGTGGTCTATAACGACGAAACCAACCATCTGATCGTTGCAACCACCAAGGGCTATCTGGTTTACAATGCAGATACCTATAATGAGCTTGACAAGATCAACAAGCCAGGAAAGGTAAAGCACATAGCTATCGGTAATGGCAAGATCGTTACAGTTTATCTGGACAGAGCTGCAACCAACGAGACAGAGGCTATCCCTGCTACCGTGGAAATCTTCGACCAGAAGGATGAAGACCTCAGCAACCCGATCAAGAGCTTCGCTATCAGCACCATTGAACCAAACAACGGTAAAAACGTGGTTCGTGTGGATGATAACAAGATTTACGTTTGCCGCGGTGCAGCCGGTATGTATGTTTACGATATGGAAGGCAATGAACTCTGGCACTACCAGATGCCTACCCCTACTATCACGGAAGGCGAAAATGCCGGAAAGTATAAAGGTCATGCCAATGGCTGCTACGTAGGAAAGAAGTATGTATATATCGCATACGGCGGATTCGGACTTGTAGTTCTCGACAAGGAAACTCACAAGGTGGTTGCACACCGCAACCTTGCCCACTCTGCCAACTATGTTATAGAATATAATGGCTATATCTACGTAGCCTACGGACAGAGCAGACTGCAGGTATTCCAACTCAAGAATGCCGATCCTGAGGTTTCTTATACTAAATAAGGAATCTGATATATATTCAATTCATAAGAAATAGATAATAATTATCATTGAGCAATAGAATTCAAAAGACACTGGTTGAATGCAGCTGCAACAGCTTGCAGCTGCATTCATAGTGTTTAAACTAAGAGAATGATGAAGCGAAAATTGATACTGTACATAACTATAGTTCTTCTGATAAATATTGGAGGAGGGGGTGTTATGGCTCAAAATCTGAAAGAACAGGCAAAGAAGAAAGCATTCAGCCCGAAGATGCTCGTTTATGAAAATCTGAAAAATGAAAATGTGCTCAAGCACTTCAAGAATCGCTTCGCACAACTCGATACCCTACTCAACCACCCTATATGGGTACAGTCGCCGGTCATCAACCTGGGACTCAACAGTCAGCACACGGCTGACATCAGAAACACTGACTCGCTCTACTGGTCTAAGACTGCCCACGAGCAACTGGCAATAGCAAGACACAACGGACTGGAAGTAACCGGACAGGTGTATGCCAGACCCGATGCCTACTTCGACGCCGACAACGACAACGAAGACCAGGTATCCAAATACAAGGTAAAGACCCAGGCAGAACTGGGATGGAACATCATCAACAGCAAGTTCTACCAGGGCAAGGAAAAGAAAGCCAAAGTAGCTTTGGCTAACGAACTCTCCAGGCTGCAAAGCAAGAAGAGAATGACAGCAGACATCTATGAAAAGGCAGCTGAAGAGCTGACCGAACAATATAACTTCTACATCGGTACCATCATCGCTCACCGACTGGACAACCTCGACATCATGAACGAGGCTTACCAATACATGCTGGAGAAAGACAGAATCAGCAACGACAAAATGCTGAAGGTGATGAACGAGAAACTGGCAGCAGAATACGATATCTCCATCCTCTGCTCCGACCGAGACATCTCCAACAAGCCCATCTACCGCATCAGACCAACACGGATTCTGGTAGATACAACAGCTCTCTGGCACCACATCGACGAGGAAAGCATCGACGCTAGAATCGTGATGGTAAAAGAACAGATTGCCGACAACGACAGCAAGTTGGCGAATTACTTATCGACAACAAGAATCACGCCTTTCGCCAGATGGTCATCCTACTGGCAAAGCAACAACAAGATAAGCAACAACGGTGATATCGGAGTGCGATTCACCATCCCGATCTACAACGAGAATCCACGCAAGCGCAAGGCTCTCGAAACAGAAAAGGAAATCATCAGAAGCAGCAGAAGCACCGATGTCAAGGAAATCAAGCAGTCGGTAGGCATCCTGCTGAAGAGAATAGAGAATTTGAACCACGCCATCGCCACCGAGGCGTTCCATATAGAACAGACCGGCAAATACATCGATATGAGAAGATTTGCCTACAAGAACCAGAAGCAGGGGTACAACTACCTGATGAGAATGGACGAATATACGGGATTCCTCGAAAGCATGGAGAGAATGTATAAGCTGATGTTAAACCGCGGACTTGCCATCATCAATATCGAGAAGGCAGTCAGCATCTACGACAACAATACTATTTTCAGGGAAATAGAACTATGAATGAGTTTCAATTTAATAGCACGCCGCAGGAACAGGCAATGTCTGACATGCTCAAGTCGCAGAGCCACCGACTGGCAAGACAGCAGATTATCTTCGCGCTGATCTTCCTGCTCGTCATCGCACTGGCGGCATACTATATCATCACAAGAATGATATGGGTCATCTACGACGGATACATCACCATTGATGAGAACCCGATTTCGGCAGTTGACGACATCTACATTCTGAAGGTGAACAAGGAAATAGGCGAGGTGGTACACAAGGGTGACACCCTCTACTCCTACGTGCTGCTGGGAAACATCGTGAACCAGTATGACCCCAACATCCTGCCTTCGGCTGTAAAGGAAACGCACGATATGGAGGTACAGGCACAGCTGGCAAAAGAAGAAATCCCGGTGCTCCGTACCCGTCTGGCAGAACTGAAAAAGCAGAAGGCTTCAGAGAGTTCGGATATCTATTACGGACTCACCGACAACACCAAGCGCAATGCCCTGGATGCAGAGATTGCCGAAGTGGAAGAAGAACTCAGAAAGCAGGCAAACAAGGTGGAAATCTACGCCAAGGCAAAGAACACCACCTACAACTTCATGGCTAGAAGAGGTGCTGCCACCAACAATGCGGATATGCCCTACTCCAGCAACACGAGCATCTACAGCCAGGGACTGATACACTACTGCTGCGCTCCAGCCGATGCCTATATCACCAAGATCAATGTAAGCGACAGGACGCTGGTATTCAAGAGCCAGGAAGTCATGACTATCCAGCATACCGACTACGCTGCATGCCATCTGGGAGTAATCATCTACGTGCCCAACGACAAGGTGAAGTATATGGAGAGTCCTGACGATGCAGACGTCATCATCAACAAGGATCTGGAGCTGAAAGCCAAGCTACAGATGGCGGGTCTGAGAGTAGAGGAAATTCCGAAGCATCTGCAGAGTAACTTTTCGCATGATGCCAATGCAGTGGTTGCCGTCTTCACCCTGAACCCTAACCAGAGAGTTCCGGCATGGGTGATGAGCAACAAGCTGCCAGTGAGAGTGAGAATCAACAAGATCAGCGCTATGCTCGATCCGAAACCACTGCCGATGTACACCATCCCAGTGGAAAAGAATCAAAATGTCGTAAGAAGTTCGAAGCTGATTTCGACCGACAAATCAAAATAAAGAACCAGAAGAAATGATTGGACTAAAAAGAAACAAACGTGGAGACATGGTGCTCACCATCGACAGCTATGTCGATATCGACTCGACACCAGATATCCAGTCCGACTACTTCGATTGCATATATATCAATACGAAGAGTGAGCGAACGTTCCAGGCCATCCTGTTTGGAGCCAGCCCTATCCTATCGTACAAATGCAGCTACAAGCCGATATTCGTCAACACGGCGGTATCGGGCAAGGGGCAGATCATCGAATTCCTCATCGATGCCTTTGTCAGCGATATGAGCAATGAGAAAGTATATGAGATCATTGACAAGATCAAGGCTGCCAAGGAGAAATATGGCATCAAGCAGGAGGTGGCACGCCCAACTCAGCCCAACGAGCTCTTCACCAACATTCTGAGGTTTCATCTCTCCAGAGACCAGAGAATTCTGTCTCACGTGCTTCTGGAGAAATCGTCATTGGGATACATCAATCCTATCTTCGAGCACTACCACAGCATGGGCCAGTTTCATCTTGCCGAGATGTTCGCCTACATGGATACGCTAGAGGAATATGGCGCACTGCGCAAGCACAAATACCTCATCAAGGAGCATCTCTGCCCAAAGTGCAACCACAGTCACCTGCTATACACGGAGTGCTGCCCGAAGTGCGGAAGTTCGAATCTGAAGATCCAGAACATTATCCACCACTTTTCCTGTGCCAACGTGGCTCCGGAAAGTGCATACAATGTGGGAGGAATGCTCATCTGTCCGAAGTGCCACAAGAGACTGAGACACATCGGTGTGGACTACGACCGACCAGCAGTGATCTATTCCTGCAACGACTGTGAGAACTCGTTTACCACTCCGATCACCAAAGCAACCTGCTGCTATTGCGAGAATACCTTTCCTGTCAATGCACTGGTTCCCCGTGATGTGGAGGACTACGAGATTACAGAAGAAGGTATCCGTACGTTGACCCAGAGCGGAATGCTCTTCAGCAACATGACCAATACTTACGATAACTATATGGAGTATAGTCTGCTGCAGAACCGTCTGCGCCGCCAGCTTCTGGAAACCTACCGCGAAGAACAGGTATCAGTAATCGTAGGTAAGATCTGGATTCTCAGCCCGCAACAGGAGACCGTCAAGATCAAGGAATCGATGCAGGCAAAGTTCTGCCGCATCTTCCACAGTCACAAGGTATCGTACAATAACAATATCTTCTACGTTACCTATACGGGATATGACGAGAAGTCTGAGAATGAAGCGCAGCAGCACCTGAGCAAGGACATGTCGAAGGCTATCCGAAAGGTAAGCAACATGATAGAACCCGATGAGCTGATCTGCTGCGTACTCAATACCAAACATAAGGGAATGAGCGGACAATATGATGACTTCTTCGACAAAATGAATCTCATAGAGCTGACTCCAGACGACTACTGCGGATATTCGGAGAATCCGATAACAGATGAAGATACCGTGAAGCAGCAGGAAGAGCGACTCGACATAGCTCCGGAAGAAGACGAAACCGACAAGGCTCTGAAGAGAGTGAAACTCTACAAGGAACTGGTAGGAATACTCGTCGCTATCGCCGGTATTCTCGTCCTCATCGCCATCATAGCACTCACCGTACTGAGATAAGAGAAGAAAGGAAACTGAAGAAATGTTTAGTATAGTAGATACGATCAACCGATTCTGGGACTGGATTGGCACACTCTCGTTTTCGAGCATTGCCAACACCTATTGGTTCCTCTTCTTCATCGAGGTTCCAAGATACTACCTGCTGGAGTATCTGGTGATCTTCAACCGGTTGATGACCCGAAACAAGAGATACAAGGAAAAGGAGCTTGCCCGGTTCTATCTCTATAGAGAAAACCCGCTCATCAGCATCCTGGTGCCGGGTAAGAACGAAGGCAAGAATATCTATAAGATGGTGAAGTCGCTGAATGAACAGACTTACCGACACTACGAAATCATCGTGGTGGATGACGGTAGCGACGACGACACCAAACTGATATGCACCGACCTCTACCGTGCGGGACTCATCACGCACTATCTGAGATTGGAGACCCGTGGAGGTAAGGCTGCAGCCACCAACTACGGAGCGAACATGGCACGAGGAAAATACATCGTAAGCCTCGACGCTGATTCTTCGCTCGACCGTGACGCACTGGAAAATGTACTCCTGCCCTTCTACCTCGACAACGAGGTGAAAGCCGTGGGAGGTTGCATCGAGGTAAGAAACTACAAGGAGACAATCTGCTCATCGCTCCAGGCTTTCGAATACCTGAAGCGAATACAGGTGGGGCGCTCCGTAACCAGCGACCTGGGAATCTACCACATCATTTCGGGTGCCTTCGGCGCTTTCGAGCGCAAGACACTGAAGGAAGTGGGATTCTGGGACATCGGTCCGGGACTCGACGGTGATATCACGCAGAAGTTCCGCAAAGCGGGCTATAAGGTGAAATTCGCTGAAGATGCCATCTGCATGACCAATGTGCCAACCAAATGGTACAAACTGTATCACCAGCGCATCAGATGGTCGAGATCGCTCGTGAGATTCCGCCTGCGCAAGCACCTCGACATCCTGCTGCCTACCAAGAACTGGAGCATCCTCAACTGGTTGTCGAATATGGAAAGCGTAGTGTTCGACTGCGTATTCAACTTCCTGTGGTTGTGGTATATGATTCAGCTTGCCATCACCTTCAACACCCACATCGTGGATATACTGCTGCTGGGCTACTTCATCCGCGTATGCCTGTCGCAGCTGGCATTTATCCTGGTGCTGCTGGTAACTGAAAGAAAGCAAACCGCCTGGTTCCTCTATCGGTTCATGCCGCTCATGTCGCCATACACAGGCTACTTCCTGCGCTTTGCCCGACTGTCGGCACACCTTCAGGAACTGTTCTTCCGCACCTCTTACAAGGATGCGTGGAACCCGAAGAAAACCTCCCGCTATGCTCAGCTGGAAGGCATCTAAAGTAAGAAGAAAACCCGAAAATAGTAATAATAATAATTAAAACAATATAGATATATGACAAACAAACCTTACGAGTTTAAGGTTGGAGTGATAGGATTGGGCTACGTAGGTACCCCCCTAGCATGCTTATTCTCAAAGAAATACGATACATGGGGCTATGATAACAATGCGAAAAAGGTAAACAGACTTGCCCAGACGCAGATGAATCAGAACAAAATGCTATCGAAGGCCTTGGCTCAGGGACTAAAACTGACTTGCGACATAGAAAAGCTTAGGGAGTGCAATGTGTATGTCATCGCAGTTCCTACACCTGTCAACAAGTCGAACAAGCCAGACATCAGTTGCGTAAGATGTGCCACCCGCTCCGTAGGTGCCATCCTGAAAGAGGGCGATATCGTGGTATATGAATCGACTGTATATCCCGGGCTCACCGAGGAAGTATGCGCTCCACTGCTGGAGGCAACATCCGGCTTGAAGCTCAACCAGGATTTCTATGTAGGCTTCTCTCCGGAACGCATCAATCCGGGCGATACCGTACACACCATCGAGAATATCGTGAAGGTAACCAGCGGTTCTACCCCCGAAGCTGCCGAGATCATCGATTCGCTCTACTCATCTGTGCTGACCCACGGAACCTTCAAGGCAAAGAGCATCAAGGTGGCAGAGGCTAGCAAGCTGATGGAAAACTGCCAGCGCGACGTTCAGATTGCATTCTTCAATGAAATGCAGAAGATATACGACAAGATGGGCATCAGCATCCAGGACGTTACGGCTGCCGCAAGTACCAAATGGAACTTCGTGCCTGCTACCCCAGGACTGGTGGGCGGTCACTGCATCGCTGTGGATCCCTACTATCTCATCAACAAGGCACAGGAGGTGGATGTGGTTCCATCCCTCCTCTCTACGGCTCGCGAGGTGAATGAGCAGATGGCAATATGGATGGCAGGAAAGATCAAGAGTGCCAGCGAGGTAAGAAACTTCGTTCCGGCAGAGACCAACGTACTCATCCTGGGCTTCTCGTTCAAGCCAGACAGTGATGACATCCGTAACACCAAAGTAGCCGACCTGTACATCAATCTCGTTGGCACGGGATACAAGACCACCCTCTACGACCCATTGGTGGATACAGAAGAAGTAAAAGAAGAATATGAAATCAAGATTACCGACAACCCTTCCGTGCTCGATCAAAAGTATGAAATCGTAGTCATCGGTACCAATCATAAAATATTTAATAACCTAGACATGAATAAGATTCTCACCGATAAGGGTTTCGTGTGTGATATCTACGGAATCCATAAGGTAAAGGCTTAGGATTGTCGCAACAGTTGCGAGAAATGAATAGTAAATGTAAAGTATTAGTAGTAGATGATATTCACGAGAATATTGAATTAGTTGCTGATATGCTGAAAGGCTTAGACGTTGAGATTCAGAAAGCGGATGGTGGAGCTAAAGCTATCGAACTGGTAGATAGCTTCCAGCCCAACATCATCCTGCTCGACCTGATGATGCCCCAGGTAAACGGCTGGGATGTCATCAAGTACGTCAGAGCCTCTTACGACAAATCGGAGATGGCAATCATTGTGGTTTCCCTGCTCAACAACAAGGACAACATCGACGACTGCTATGAGATGGGGGTAAATGACTATATCTGCAAGCCTATCATCAAGGCACAGCTGGTCAGCTCTGTAGAAACCCATAAAGAAAACATAGTTGAGCCTACCCCCAAGGCAAGCCCAACTATGGTAGCATTGCATAATAAGAATAATGATGATAAGGCAATCTTCGGAATGTAATTGCCCCTACTGCCTATCATAAGAAATACGCTCTGCCGGGTCTATAATGCTTTCTGCAATATAGATTCGGCATGAGCCACACGTTCTCTGCCAGGAGGTTCTATGCCATCTAGCGGATAAGGGATTCCCAGTTTCTCATATTTGTAGATGCCCATCGTATGATAAGGCAATACATCTATGCGCTGGATATTGCTGAGCGTAGAGAGGAAATCGCGCAATTCTTCCAGGTATTCATCCTTGTCGGTAATACCTGGAATAAGGACGTGACGTATCCATACCGGCTTGTGAATCTCACTGAGATAGCGGGCACAATCGAGTATGTTCTTATTGCTATGAAGCGTCAACTTACGGTGCTCTTCATCATTGATATGCTTGATATCCAGAAGAACCGTATCTGTAACGGCCATCAGACGCTCGAATTTCTCAAAGAATTTTCCTTCTTTCTTAAATGGCTGCGCCGAGGTATCAAGACAGGTATTGATGCCACGCTGATGCGCTTTCTCGAACAGTTCGATGAGAAAGTCTATCTGCATCAGGGCTTCTCCACCGCTCACGGTAATACCGCCCTTGTCTCCCCAATAACTTTTGAATCGCTCTGCCTTGTCCAGAAGGTCATCAGCTGTCCATTCCTCTCCTACTCCCGTCTTCCAGGAATCCGGGTTGTGGCAGAACTGGCAGCGCATGGGACAACCTTGCAGAAAAATCAAAAATCGGATGCCTGGTCCATCTACTGAACCAAAGCTCTCTATGCTGTGAATAAATCCTTTAGTCATTATAATCAAGCCTGCATTTTACGATAATCATTATAAGCCCATAAGGTAAATATACCTGCTAGCAAAGCAAAAAAGCCCATAAATATCAATAGTTCCATAACTTATTTTCCTTTCTTTTTAGACTATAATGTTAAGCTAAATTGCCCGCTAAATATCCTCGGAAAGAAAATCTAGCGGGCAATATTTATTCTTCTAATTGATTAGAGTCTCTCGTGAGCCTGACGAGCGATTACGTCGAGCTGCTGCTCGCGTGTCAAGTCGATGAACTTAACAGCGTAACCACTTACACGGATGGTGAAGTTCTGGTACTCTTCCTTCTCTGGGTGCTCCATCGCATCCTTGAGCTTGTCGATACCGAATACGTTCACGTTCAGGTGGTGAGAACCCTGGTTGAAGTAACCATCCAATACACCTACCAATGTCTGGGCACGCTCCTCATCGTTATGACCGAGAGCACCTGGACTGATGGTCTGAGTATTAGAGATACCATCGAGAGCATACTCGTATGGCAACTTAGCTACTGAGTTCAATGAAGCCAAAAGACCGTTCTTCTCTGCACCGTAAGATGGGTTAGCACCTGGAGCCAAAGGAGCACCGGCTGGACGACCATCAGGCATGTTGCTGGTGTACTTACCGTATACTACATTTGATGTGATAGTCAAGATAGATGTAGTAGGCTCTGAATTGCGGTATGTATGATGCTTCTTGATCATGTTCATGAAGGTCTTGAGCAACCATACTGCAATCTCATCAGCACGCTCATCATCGTTACCGTAACGTGGGAAGTCACCCTCGGTCTTGAAGCTGAGAGGGAAACCGGTCTCATCACGGACGATGTTTACCTTGGCATACTTGATAGCTGAGATAGAGTCAACCACGTGGCTGAAACCAGCGATACCTGTAGCGAAAGTACGACGAACATCTGTATCGATGAGCGCCAACTCTGCTGCCTCGTAGAAGTACTTATCGTGCATGTAGTGGATGAGGTTCAATGTCTTCACATAAACGCCAGCCAACCAGTCCATCATATCCATGAAACGTGGCATGAACTCCTCGTATGTCAATACATCACCCTCAACGGCGCGATACTTAGGACCGCACTGCTCGCGTGTCTTTGAATCAACACCGCCAGAAACAGCGTAGGTCAAGCACTTAGCCAAGTTGGCACGTGCACCGAAGAACTGCATTTCCTTACCTGTCTGTGTAGCAGATACACAGCAGCAGATGCTATAGTCGTCACCCCAAACTGGGCGCATTACGTCATCGTTCTCATACTGGATAGAGCTTGTCTTTACAGAAATCAGAGAAGCGTAGTGCTTGAATGCCTTTGGCAAGCGAGAGCTATAGAGTACAGTCAAGTTTGGCTCTGGTGAAGGACCCATGTTCTCCAATGTGTGGAGGAAACGGAAGTCGTTCTTGGTAACCATTGAGCGGCCATCCTGACCCATACCACCTACCTCGAGAGTAGCCCAAACTGGGTCGCCGGTGAAGAGCTCGTTGTATGAAGGGATACGGGCGAACTTAACCATACGGAACTTCATAACCAAGTGGTCGATGAGCTCCTGAGCCTCATCCTCGGTAAGAGTACCCTCGTTCAAGTCGCGCTGGATATAGATATCGAGGAATGTAGAGATACGACCTACAGACATCGCAGCACCATTCTGAGTCTTCACTGCTCCGAGGTAACCGAAGTACAACCACTGAACAGCCTCGCGAGCGTTCTTAGCTGGCTGGCTGATATCGTAGCCATACAACTGAGCCATCTCCTTCAAGCCCTTGAGAGCCTTGATCTGCATAGAAACCTCTTCACGAAGACGGATTACATCGTCAATCATCTCACGGTCACCCATGTTAGCGAGGTCGTTCTGCTTCTCCTTAATAAGGAAATCGATACCATAAAGAGCCACACGACGGTAGTCACCTACGATACGGCCACGACCGTATGTATCAGGCAGACCAGTGAGGATGTGGTTATGGCGCACGAGTTTCATCTCAGGGGTATAAGCATCAAACACGCCGTCATTATGAGTTTTGCAATACTTGTGGAAAATCTCATGAAGCTTCTCTGATGGCTGGTAGCCGTATGTAGTACAAGCCTGCTCTGCCATCTTGATACCACCGTAAGGCATAAAGGCACGCTTCAAAGGCTTATCGGTCTGCAGACCAACTACCTTCTCCAACTCCTTAGTACCCTCGCCAATATAGGCAGCACCGTAAGCTGTCAATCCAGAAACCACCTCGGTCTCCATATCAAGCACACCACCCTTGGCACGCTCCTCTTTCTGGAGTTCCTTCAACATACCCCAAAGGGTGTTGGTAGCCTGAGTAGGTTCTGCCAGGAACGACTCATCGCCGTCGTAGCTAGTGTAGTTGTTCTGGATGAAATCGCGAAGATTCACCTCACTCTGCCACTGGTTTCCCTTGAAACCTCTCCATTCTGTTTTCATCATTTTCGTTTATCCTTTATTTTATAAGTTAATAAATATATATAATTGTACACACTGTCATTCTTCTAAACCAGTCAATTTCCACCTTATTATATATAGGTAATTTCCACCTTATTATATATAGGCAAATCCCACCTTATTATATATAGGGGGATAAAAAAGCCCGAACACGTTTGTGCCCGGGTTTTTATACACCTTGTCCGCAAGGTGTCTGTACGTTGATGTTACCGATGAGTCCATTCCCACCAGCGTTATCTTTCTTGGCCTGATAGCCTATATTTATCGTCATTGACTTGATCATTCCTGTTACAATTTGATTTCGAGTGCAAAGATACGATAATAAAACGAGAATAGAGAAGAATGGGACAAGAATTTCTCCTCTTTTCACTAAAATCCTCATTAATAAGTATCAGATACCCTAAAAAAGTCTATAATTACTCTGTTTTTAACGAATAATCCCCCTTTAAGATTGATTTGTGCTCTTTTATATGCGTAAAAACACCTATCTTTGCAACGCATTAGATAAACAATAATTAAAAATAAACGATACTGCATAATGACATTATCAACTTCAATCAAGACATTAGCCTTTGCCTCACTATTGGCACTGGCACCGGCTCAGATGATGGCGACACAGAAAGGTGGCACCTTCACTACTGGCGACAAGACTTTCCTTCTCAATGGCAAACCTTTCGTGGTTAAGGCTGCCGAGTTGCACTACCCTCGTATTCCTCGTGCCTACTGGGAGCATCGCATCAAGATGTGCAAGGCTCTTGGCATGAATACCGTCTGCCTCTATGTGTTCTGGAATATCCATGAGCAGGAGGAAGGCAAATTCGACTTCACAGGCAACAACGATGTGGCAGCTTTCTGCCGCCTCGCTCAGAAGAACGGCATGTATGTCATCGTTCGCCCGGGTCCATACGTTTGTGCTGAATGGGAAATGGGTGGTCTGCCTTGGTGGCTCCTCAAGAAGAAGGATATCCGTCTGCGTGAGCAGGATCCTTACTTCATGCAGCGAGTAGAAATCTTCGAGAAGGAAGTGGGCAAGCAGCTGGCTCCACTCACCATCCAGAATGGTGGTCCTATCATCATGGTTCAGGTGGAGAACGAATATGGTTCTTACGGCAAAGACAAGCCATACGTAAGTGCCATCCGAGACATCGTCCGCAAGAGCGGCTTCGATAAGGTAAGTCTCTTCCAGTGCGACTGGTCATCCAACTTCCTGAACAATGGTCTTGATGACCTGACCTGGACCATGAACTTCGGTACGGGTGCCAACATCGACCAGCAGTTTAAGCGTCTCGGCGAGGTTCGTCCGAATGCTCCTAAGATGTGTTCTGAGTTCTGGAGCGGCTGGTTCGACAAGTGGGGAGCACGCCACGAAACCCGACCAGCCAAGGATATGGTAGAAGGAATGGACGAGATGCTGAGCAAAGGCATCAGCTTCTCTCTCTATATGACCCACGGCGGAACCAGCTTCGGCCACTGGGCAGGAGCCAACTCTCCTGGTTTCCAGCCAGACGTAACCAGCTACGATTACGATGCCCCTATCAACGAATGGGGATTGGCTACTCCTAAGTTCTATGAACTCCAGAAGATGATGGCGAAATACAACGACGGCAAGAAGTTGCCAGCTGTACCTAAGGCTCCGATGCAGATCATCAAGGTGCCAGCGTTCAAGTTTACCGAATACAAGCCATTGAGCTATGGTATCGGAAAGGAGAAGGAAACCCAGGCTCCTCAGTGCTTCGAGGATATGGATATGGGATGGGGTACCATGGTTTACGAGACCCAGGTTCCTGCCATCGAAAGTACATCAACCCTGACAGGCGAGTTCCACGACTTTGCTCAGGTATATGTGAACGGAAAGTATGTTGGCAAGATAGACCGTGTGAAGAATGAGAAATCACTCGAATTGCCAGCCATGCCACAGGGTGCACAGCTCACCATCGTGGTAGAAGGTATGGGAAGAATCAACTTCGGTCGTGCCATCAAAGACTACAAGGGTATCATCGGCAACGTAACCCTCACTACTCAGAAAGAGGATTGCGAACTTGCCCTCACCCCTACCCGATGGAACAACAGCAGCATCGCTGATGATTATCAGACAGCAGTCAAGGCACTCGCTATGCCAACCAACAAGATGCGCGGTCTCCAGACCAAGGCGGGTTACTATCGTGGCTACTTCAACCTGAAGAAGGTGGGCGATACCTTTATTAATATGGAGGCATTCGGCAAAGGTCAGGTTTACGTCAACGGGCATGCCCTCGGCCGCTTCTGGCAGATTGGTCCTCAGCAGACCTTATATCTTCCAGGCTGCTGGTTGAAGAAGGGCAAGAACGAGGTGATTGTTCTCGATGTTGTAGGTCCTAAGGGTGAAGCAGGAAAGCCAGGTTCTACCGTGGCTCCTACCGCTTTCTGCCAGGATCATCCGGAGCTCGACAAGCTGAATCTCGAAAAGAGCAACAAGCACAATGAGCCAGGTCATCGCATGGATCTCAATTCAGAGACTCCAGTATTGAAAGGCGAGTTCAAGGCTGGCAACGGCTGGCAGACCATCAAGCTCGACAAGCCTGTAACCGGTCGCTACTTCGCCATCCAGGCAGAGAGCAGCCAGAGTGGTGACAGCCAGATTGCCATCGCCGAGGTTTATCTCCAGGATGCAAAAGGCAACCGCATCGACCGCAACAACTGGGTGGCTTACTACGCAGACAGCGAGAAGGGTAACTCAACTCTCGACAAGATGTTCGACCTCCAGGAAAGCACCTACTGGCAGACCGAGAAGGGCGCCAACTTCCCACATCTCGGAATCGTGGATATGGGTAAGGAAGTTACCATTTCTGCCTTCGAGTATCTGCCACGTGCCGAGCAGGGGGCACCGGGCAGCGTCAAGGGCTTTAAGCTCTACGTTAGAAAATAGAATGACTTTTTGTTTTTTTATACATTGATATGCCATTATGTGAATACTTTTGCGTATCTTTGCAGCAAAATACAAATACATTTTTTATGTTGACAGATATTGAAATAGCTAAATCAGTAAAATTGCGCCCCATCAATGAGGTTGCAGCTGAACTTGGAATCCATGAAGACCAAGTAGAGAACTACGGCCGTTACATCGCTAAGATTACTACGGACAAGATCGACACCAACAAGTTTAAGAACCATCATCTCATCCTCGTCACTGCTATCAGCCCTACCAAGGCAGGCAATGGCAAGACCACCGTTTCTGTAGGTCTCGCCCTCGGTATGCAGAAGATTGGCAAGAAGGCTGTCGTTGCCCTGCGTGAACCATCTCTCGGACCTTGCTTCGGCATGAAGGGTGGTGCTGCCGGCGGCGGTTATGCCCAGGTATTGCCTATGGATAAGATCAATCTTCACTTCACTGGCGACTTCCACGCTATCACAGAGGCAAACAATATGATTGCTGCCCTGCTCGATAACTACCGTTTCCAGCACGAAGCTGAAGGCTTCAAGCTCAAGAAGATTCTCTGGCGCCGCGTGATGGATGTGAATGACCGTGGTCTCCGCCGCATCATCACCGGTATCGGTGACAAGAATGGTATCGAGACAGAGGCTGGATTCGATATCACTCCAGCTTCAGAGATCATGGCTATCATGTGTTTCGCAACAAGTGTTGACGACCTCCGTCGTCGCATCGACAATATTCTCCTGGGTATCACCGAGGATGACAAGCCATTCACCGTCAAGGATATGGGTGTAGGTGGCAGTATTGTTGCCCTCCTTCTCGATGCCCTGAAGCCAAACCTGGTTCAGACCACAGAGGGAACTCCTGCTTTCGTTCACTGCGGTCCTTTCGCCAACATCGCTCATGGCTGTAACTCTGTGATGGCTACAGCAGCAGCTCTCGAATATGGCGATTATGCCATCACTGAGGCTGGATTCGGTGCTGATCTCGGCGCAGAGAAGTTCTACAACATCAAGTGCCGCAAGACTGGTTTGCAGCCAGACCTTACTGTTCTCGTCGTTACTCTCCAGGCATTGAAGATGCATGGTGGCGTAGCTCAGGAAGACATCAAGAAGCCAAACGTAGCTGGCATGGAGGCTGGTTACTGGAACCTCGACAAGCATGTGAAGAACCTGCAGAGCTTTGGTCAGACTGTAGTCATCGCCTTCAATAAGTTTGCTACTGATACCGATGAGGAAATCGAGGTATTGCGCAAGCACTGTGAGGAGATGGGCTGCGGATTCGCTGTCAACAGTGCCTTCGCCGAAGGTGGCAAGGGTGCAATGGAGTTGGCAGAGCTCGTTGTGAAGACCATTGATGAGCATCCATCTGCTCCTCTCTACTTCACTTACGATGACGATGAGCCTGTAGAGAAGAAGATCGAGGATGTTGCCTTCAACCTCTATGGTGCCGGCAGCGTAACCTTGAGCGATTCTGCCAAGTCTATGATCGAGGAAATCAAGAAGTTGGGTGCCGAGAAGTTCCCTATCTGTATCGCCAAGACTCAGTATAGCTTCTCTACCGATGCCAAGGCATACGGTCCTACAGAAGGCTTCGAGCTCCACGTTCGCGACATCACCGTGAATATGGGTGCCGAGATGATCGTAGTCATCGCGGGTCCTATCATGCGTATGCCAGGTTTACCAAAGAGCCCACAGGCTGAGCGCATCGATGTGGTTAATGGTGAGATTACAGGTCTTTCATAAATACGATAAAAGGCTGCTTCCCGAAGCGGGAAGCAGCCTTTTTTAATCTTATCTCATACTGAATTCACAACCGCAATATAGCTGGTTATAGAATTCATTCTGTTTCAGCAATTCTCCTCGGCGGTTCTGCAAACCACCCTTTCTCCAGTTCATATCCCACCACTCTACATCCGGGCATCCTTCTACCGCAATATGTCCTGCGGCATCTATCTGCTTGATGTTCTTCCATCTCGATGAAGCCAGCGTGGTGGTAAGCAGATGGAATCCATGTTCCTGGGCATACCTGGCAGCATGGGTCAGACGATATTGGAAACACACCGAGCAGCGGCTTCCCCGCTCCGGTTCCTTCTCCAATCCCCTGATGGTAGCCAGCCACTCCTCATGGTCGTACTCATCCTCTACATAAGGCACCTGCTGCGCCTCCAGGAATCTCATCAGCTCGTGTTTTCGGATATCGAACTCCTGCTGCGGATAGATATTGCTGTTGCTGAAATACACGGTTGGCTTCATGCCATTGCGAAGCATACACTCTACGATAGCCGATGAACAGGGTGCACAACAGGCATGCAGCAACACCGACTTTCCTTCAGCCTTGCTTCCATCCGGGAGAGTAAGTTTCACGAATTTATATTGTTCTTCTACGGGAATCTTCATTTTACTTTGAACTTTGAACTTTGAACTTTGAACTTTATGATATGCGTATTCTTGGCGAATACCTTGCTTATTTCTTTTTATACCTTGCTTATTTATTACTATAAAGTGAGCGGAAAAAGCGGGATTTCGCTTTTTGGACAAAAAAAACAAATGGAGTACAGTCTCTCGACACCCCCCATTTGCCCAAATATATGCGAAAACTGATGCAAAGATACGATTAATTTTTGAGTTACCAAATTTTTAAGCGATAATTTTTCGTCTAAATGAATAAATATCGATTTTTTAACCAAAACTTAACAGTTTGCATCAGCAAATTAACGTTTTTATTCAATTCTTCGGGAACTGTGAGATGCCTGACTACCAGTCTGTTTTCTAACCCAAATCACGCTTCAGGGTGATGACCGTCATCTCCGGCCAGGCACCCAGTCGGAAAGGGAATGATCCGCCCAATCCGGCAGAAACATAGAGCAGCTGTTTGCCCAGCCAGTATTCTCCACCCCACTCCTTGAAAGCCATGTGGGCAGGAGTGAAGTTACCTATCTTCAACTGTCCGGCATGAGTATGTCCCGCCAGGGTCAAATGAACTCCGGTCTTCTGTACTTCCCTTCTCCAATGGTGCGGATCGTGGGTAAGCACAATCTTGAAAGCGTCCTTCGCCACTCCCTTCATCGCCTTTTTCAGGTTACTGCGATTGGTAAACGGAGGCTGTCCGGCATTCTCCACACCGATGATTTCTATCGAAGCCATACCGTGCGATACCGTAAAATGCTCGTTCATCAGCTGATGCCATCCCATCTCATTCTGCAACTGGAAGAGGAGTCGGCGGTTCTTTCTCAAGGCACTCAGACTATGGTTGGTATTATATTCGCAGTAATCGTGGTTACCCCAAACCGAGAAGATACCATCAGGAGCATGCAGCTTCTTCAGATCTTCCACATAAGGTTCCACCTCATCGGCAGCATTGTTCACCAGGTCGCCGGTAAAGAGCATCATCTCCACCCCCTCGGCATTGGCTCTTTCCACCACCTTTCTCACAAAGTCGGCACCCTTCGGAAAGGTACCGAGATGCAGATCCGTGAAATGCAGAATCTTATAGCCATCGAAGTAAGGAGGCAGATCGGCAGAAGAATAAGTCACATATTTCACCTCCAGTCGCTTCCATCCCTCTACGAATCCATAGAGGAACCATCCCATCACCGCCAGGGCAGGCAGGATGGCGAAGAACCAAGGCATGAAGAATTCGAAGAGGATGAATACCACCTTCGGCATCACAGAAAAAAGGATGAGAGAGAAAAGCACTCTCACCGATGTGCGATGAAACTTGCCCAACTGCAGTCCCACCTCAGCCAGGATGATGAGCAGAGAGGGAATCCACCAGAGGATGGCTAGCGGCAGAGGCCACTCTCCCACTCCGATATGCCACAGCCAGATATCGGGCACCAGAGCCATAGCTCCGATGCCTACTATATACATAAGTGATCTGAAAATCTTCTTGATAACCTTATTCATCTACCTATTTCTATTTAGCTATTCGCTGCATCCCCAGTCAGGGCGCAACAACTTTCTGCAAAGGTAGTGTAAATTGAAGACACTACAAAATAAATGGGAATCTCAAAATTACATTTAACTTTCTTTTGCCAAATCAGAAGCAAGATTTCGCATCTTCGGGCATTTTATAGACAGAAAGATTTAAAAAGAAAAAGTTATGAGAAAGATCAATTTCAAGAAAATCGGGCTCGCAGTAGCCCTGCTGATGTCAGCATTCACCTTCCAGTCGTGTGATTCTGATGATGATACCAACTGGGATCAGGTTTTACCTAATGCCCTAGTAACTGTCAAGCAGAATGCAGATGCCTGCTATCTGCAGTTGGATGACAACACCACATTGCTCGCCAAAAACCTCATGACTCCAGTCTTTGATGGTAAGGAGGTTAGAGCACTCGTTAACTATACAGCTACCGATGAGAAGAGCGACAAGTATTCTCAGGTAGTACACGTCAACTGGATTGACAGCATTCTCACCAAGAAGCCAGCACCTTATCTCTCTACTCCGGCAGAGAACGATGCGAAGTATGGCAATGATGAGGTAGATATCGTTCGCGATTGGGTAACAGTAGCCGAGGATGGTTATCTCACTCTCCGCTTCCGTGCTCTCTGGGGCGGTCAGAAGCCACACATCATCAACCTTCTCACTGGTGTGAACCCAGAGAATCCATACGAGGTAGAGCTTCGTCACAATCAGAATGGTGATGCCAAGTATCGTGTAGGCGATGCCCTGGTAGCCTTCAACCTCAACGATGCCCTGCCAGATACCAATGGCAAGACTGTGAAGCTCACCATCCGCTGGAAGTCTAGCAATGGTGACAAGAAGGTGGATTTCAACTACTGTTCGCGCAAGGCAATCAGCAATGCCAAGCAGCTGGACGGCTACAGCCAGACAGGTAAGGCTATTAAGTAAAAGATTGATAAAGTAAAACGCCTATCCCCTGATGCTTCTCTTCAGAGAATTCATCAGGGGATTTTCTATCAGTTTTTGCATTATCTCCACATACTCTTCAATAATTTCATTAGAGACCCCATTCGATACAAAAAAAATCTTTTCTCACGAAACCACAAAAGAAATCCCCCAAAAACTTGCATAAAAGAGAAATATTTCTTATTTTTGCATTATCTTTGTAGGAATTAAGAGGAAAGTACGAAAAAATGGAAAAAAACAACAGAATACAATTACCCCTAGAAGAAATCAAGCTCGCTTTTGCTGCATCATGCGTTGAGGGAGCCGCTAGAAAGCTCGGGGTGCCATATATTGAAATATACGACAGAATGAAAAAGGTTGATTTAATCAACAAGTTCATTCTGCCCCATTATGATACACTCCATACCGAAAGTAGAGAGTATCTTATAGAAGATGTCATAGAGTGTCTAACTAATTGGGAGAAGAAAAACTGATGAAAATAACAGTCTATCATGGAGCCACAGAAATTATAGAAGCTCCACTTTATCATGTAGGAAGACCAAGGTTAGACTTTGGTCAAGGTTTCTACGTAACTGATTTAAAGGAACAGGCTATAAAATGGGCTAAAACCATTGCAGATAAAAGAGCAGCAGAACCCCTACTCAATATCTATTCCTTGGATAGGGATGCAATTCTCGCCGAGGCTCGCTGCAAGATATTCACCGCATACGATAAAGACTGGCTAGACTTCATTGTAGCCAACAGACGAGGAAAAAATCCAGCCAAAGATTACGACTATGTGGAAGGTGGCATAGCAAACGACAGAGTGATTGATACCGTAAACCTATATATGACAGGCTTTTACGATACAGAATCAGCTCTACAGCAGTTAACTTTTCATAAGCCCAACAATCAGATTTGTTTACTCAATCAAGATCTCATCAATAAATACTTAATCTATAATGGAACAGAAAAAATATAACCAGATAAATACCAAGACTCCTGAGATTCAAGAAATGATTCTCAGCTATCAGATAGGTGGCGTAGCTTACGAATTATCAAAACGCCTGAAAATATCTCCAGCCATGGCTCTTGATCTTTTCTATCGCAGCAAGACCTGTGCCCAGCTCCACGATAAGCGCACCGGCTTGTATCTTATGAGCAATGGATACATCGCCGACGATTTCATTTACGAGAAGCAGAGAGGGTATTAATCACGATGCCTCGGTTCCGGCTCAGCCACCATTGCCGGCTTTTCTTCCGGCAACTCATATCTCCTGATATGATGATCTTCCAGGAAGATATGGTTCAGGGTAAAAGCCAGCGACTCCAGGGTCCTCTCCCTGACAGCCGGTTTCAGTTCGCATTCCCAGATAACAATGGTATGCCATCCCATTTCTGCCAACCGATGCAGCACCTCATGGTCCCTCTCTCGGTTTCTCCTGATTTTATCCTGCCAGAACTGGGTATTCGATTTCGGAACCACGTAATACTTGCATCCCTCATGTCCATGCCAGAAGCAGCCATTCACCAGAATGCAGGTACGATACTTCCTCAGCACAATATCCGGTTTCCCCGGCAACCGTGGATGATTGAGCCGATACCTGAATCCCCTAGCCCACAGGAACTTCCTGACAAGAATCTCCGGTTTGGTATCCTTGCCTCTGATTGCCGCCATATTGTTGTGGCGCTGTTCTATGGTTAAGCGATCTGACATTTGTTTCCGCTTAGCATTGCAACATTGCGGCAGGAGTTATGTTCAGAACCTTACATAACAATCTTGCAATTTTTAAAGTAGGTTCCGAACGTCCTGTGACATAATCGTTAATACGTGAAGGACTTACTCCAATTTCTGAAGCCAATTGTTTCTGAGTCATTTCTTTTTCATTTAATGAAAATTCAATAAGTTCAGAAACAGAAGGCTTTCCTATTGGGTAATGCTTTTTTTCGTATGACTCTACAATGTCCGACATTAAAGTCAGTTCTATGGCATTCTTATCATTGGCAGGAGTAGCATCCGTTACCAATGGCAGGAGTTCTTCAATTCTGTTGAGTGCAAACTCATATTGTTCTTTGGTAATTCTTTCCATAATAGCTTTTATTAAATGGTGGAACAATCAATTTTGTCATATTCACTATGTGTCCCGACAGTTCCGCAAGGTCTGCGCATCGGTACACTTTATTCCTCCTCGTCTCTACGCCTCCTATGCCACTTGCAATCATTATACAATACCCACAAACCGCCTCCCCCAAAGAAGAGACAGCCCACTATTCCCACCACCTGACAATATGTTTCAGATGAAATTCTTCTTGAAACTCTTGGATGAAGAAACATATTGATGCCACCACACACAAAAATCAGACACAACAGGTAAGACTTAATTTTAATCGATATTTTCTTCCTATAAAAAAGGAAACAAACCAAAGAAAGACCTACCATTAACACTATAATCAATGAAGATATTCTCCCAATAGTAAATTCTTCATACCTTAATAACCTAAGGCATAGCCTGAATATGGAAGCAGTAACCAATACAAGACCAACTGCATAACCTATCCAAATCACTTTTCGATTATCTTTAGAATCGAAAAGTGAACCCACGCTCTTCCAATATTTATCCATATCTTTCATAAGCCTAATTTCCGATAATAGTAGTTACTAATCACGATGCCTTGGTTCCGGCTCCGCCACCATTGCCGGCTTTTCTTCCGGCAACTCATATCTCCTGATATGATGATCTTCCAGGAAGATATGGTTCAGGGTAAAAGCCAGCGACTCCAGGGTCCTCTCCCTGACAGCCGGTTTCAGTTCGCATTCCCAGATAACAATGGTATGCCATCCCATTTCTGCCAACCGATGCAGCACCTCATGGTCCCTCTCTCGGTTTCTCCTGATTTTATCCTGCCAGAACTGGGTATTCGATTTCGGAACCACGTAATACTTGCATCCCTCATGTCCATGCCAGAAGCAGCCATTCACCAGAATGCAGGTACGATACTTCCTCAGCACAATATCCGGTTTCCCCGGCAACCGTGGATGATTGAGCCGATACCTGAATCCCCTAGCCCACAGGAACTTCCTGACAAGAATCTCCGGTTTGGTATCCTTGCCTCTGATTGCCGCCATATTATGGTGGCGCTGCTCTATGGTCATTTTATCTGGCATACGCTTTATTTATTAAGACATCTTTTTTCTAATCTAATCACACCTTTTTTCTAATCTAATCACACCATTCGATGCAAAATTAATCTTTTCTCATGAAACCACAAAAGAAAAAAGCTTAAAAACTTGCATAAAAGTAAGCCATCGGCTAACCCCAGTCAGACTCGTGGAAAACATCACAATGCAAAGATACAACATTCAGAATCCGCCATTCACGGTTTCTCACGGTTTCTCACTGATTTTCACGTCTTTTTCTGAAGAAGTAACTTACTTACGCCCCGTAAGTGACTTACTTACGATACCTAAGTGACTTACTTAGGATGCTTAAGTGACTTACTTAGGATGCTGGAAAGAGACTTACTTCCGGGTGACAAGATGACACCAGTGACAGGCTTTTCTTGAAATCTCTCTCACGTAGGCGGGCGGGAAACCTTTCTGGAAAATTTTTCCTGCCCGCCCGCGTGAGAGAAAGTTTTAGAAAACAGGTGTCACAGGTGTCACCCGTCATCAGAATGGGAGATTGCCGCCGGCAATACTGATAGACAAGTTCACAGAGAACATCAGGATACGGGGGTAGCTGATGGGTTACTCGACTGGTTCCGCAAGGTCTGTGCAGCAGTACTTTAGATACCATGCCCCCCACACGCCCTGAAGGGGCAGAAGCTCCTAGCCCAGGGTAACACCCTGGGTATAAGAGCAATCAGCCTTGCACCCTGTAAGGGCAAAAGCTTTCAATCACCAGAATATAAGTGCGATACTATCACTGCACAATAACCGTTTTCCCTGCAACTACCTTGACAACTTATCCCTTTGATATATTTTGCTTATCATATCAAACACATCGAAAATGCTTTCAGAACTTTTCTTTTCAGAATCGCTCATTTCCTGCAATTTATTAATATGTACAACATCAGTAATCTTTATATTAGCAAGCATCGCTGCAAAAGCAATGATTGACTGAAGTTTTATATTACCTTCTAACTCTTGCAGATTTTGTTTAGCATCTTCTGTAAACTCGACTTTTTTTATAGCTTCATCATACTCAAAAACGCAGTTTCCTACACTATCAGTAACCTTTCCTCTTTTTTTTATAAACGGATATATTTTAAATCGTTTGCGATGACCTATAATAAGGTAATAATCGCATAACGATACATCTTGTATGATAGGCATTTTCTTTTGTTCTTGGCACTCTTGCTTACTATTTGACATTGACGTTGTGGCTCCTCTAACCACAACCATCTGCTCATCATCTTCACTAAACTTACTTTCAGCAAATTCAAACTCAGCCATTCCTAACGAATCTCTATCTTGTGAACTACGACTGATATGTTCAACATCCTCATGACCTTCAAAGTGATACTGCCATTTTCTATTTGCATCAGGAAGTCCAAAATAATTATACAGTCCAACATTATCCAATATGATCGTTTTCTCCTTTCCTTCTACTATACGCAATCCTCTTCCTACTTGTTGCAAATATAGAGACAGCGATTTAGTGGGTCTTGCCAACTGAATAAAATTCACATCAGGACAATCAAATCCTTCCGTAAATATATCAACATTCACTAATACAGATATTTCTCCATTTTTAAATGCAGTTATCATTTCCTGACGCACATCCCTAGGAGTATCGCAGTCAATAGCCATAGCTTTAACGCCATGACTACTATATAATTCTGCAATCATAGCAGCATGACATTTATTGATAGCATAGATAATCCCCTTTCGCCCATTAGCAAACTGTAGATAAGACTCATATAGTTTCGACCTAATACGCTGGTTATTAAACGTATTATCAAGATCGGCATTAGAAAAATCACCAGTACTAACCACCTCTGATCTATCAACAAGTCTCTGAACCTCAGAATCTTGCTTGATGGAAACATAATCAAAATCAGACAAGAGGTTATTGTTTATAAACCATGAAATCTGAGGCGAAACAATCAGATATTGATATAACGAAAGAAACGATTCGTGATTCAATCGCCAAGGCGTTGCTGTCACTCCCAATTTCTTCGCATTTGGGAACAATCCAAATAGTCTGATATAGGTATCAGCAAGAGAATGATGAGCCTCATCTACGATAATATAGTCAAACTTCTGCCTGCAAACATTATAATAATTCTTATCTGTCAGTAATGACATAATACTCCCTACCAGAACTCGTTTCCAAAGATACTGCTCTCTTGCTCCTTGTATAAAACCGTGAGCTATCCCAAACTTATTCAATGTGGCAGATATTTGATCTAACAGTTCTGTTCTATGGACAACAATCAAGATTTTTATATCCTTATGAGCAAGTTTATAAGTATTGATAATATCATTAATAAGCGATGTGAACAGATATGTTTTACCTGTTCCCGTCGGCATCTGAAGCATGACAGAATCATACTTACTCCACGCATCAAATATCTTAGTTTTAGCTTCTATTTGATGCGGACGGAGTACCGTATTATCTTGAACAAATGAGGCAAAATCCATTATATAATATTTATATCCATCTTAATATGAAGCATAGCTCCAATGACGCGTAACAACTTAACTTTTTCTTTTGTAGAATTTGGCACAATGATCCATCTTTCACTATCTATTTGAATCTGATTATAGACCATTTTCTTACTCGTTATAAGGGGATTACCACACCAAGACAATTCCTTTTTTCTAATGTCCTCAATGCCTAATTTCCATACAACTTCAAGAAATGTTTCCAAAGCACTATTGTTGGCAATATACTCTCCATCTGGCATTTTAACCAACAATTTATCTCTACTCCTGGTTCTCTTTTCCTTTCCAGGATCCTCCACTGTATCAAAGCCTGCCCCCAATTCTATTTTTAAGCCTAAATGAAGTTGATCATTGATAGACATTAACTGAAGAAACTTTGTATCAGAATTAGATTGTGCATTCAGATACCATCCCTCACAAATAGGCTTCATATCCTTTTGATACTTCGGATAAATTTCCTTTGAAAGAAGAGGCAAATGGCACATTTCCAACTTGATTGAAGAAAATAAGTCTTCTCCAATCTCATTCAACACAGCAATCATTGTTGACGTTGCATTGTTATAACATATTACTTTCCCATTAGGGAATGTTACTCTCAAGAGTTTCTTCTTGGCTCTTGATCGTTTGACTTCTTCATCCATATTATATACAGTTTAGTTCGTGTACATCTTAATTGTATAGTTCAAAGAGATTAACTCTCCTGGCTGCATCTTAATACCATATATCTGTACCCATTTATCTCCCAAACTATGATATTCTCCCAGTCTCAAACGTAAGGCTGGCTTACCGTCTTTTTCAGTAAAGCCAATTCTTACAACATCATAATAGCCATCAATTTTACCGCCAACCATTGGTAAAAGGTATTTAATACTCATCAAGTTGAATGATGGTATTTTTTCTACGATAAACACCTTACCCTTATGCTGGGCAAAAGCTATGAAGTCGTGATCAGTCTTGCGAACTACACAAGTAAAGATGTCCTTTTCATCACTGCCAGTTGTAATAACTGGAACATGACTTTCTTCAGGCAAGACATCACGTGGATCGGTACCAAGACTACACTCCTTCACGATAAAACTTTTCCTCAATTCAGCAAGCAGCGCTTCGTTGTCTTTTTCGTATTTTTTATCTAGAGCAAGTGAGAAGATATTTTCTTCTTCGAATGGTGTATATACCTTACCTAGCACTTGTCTGAAATGAGTTTCAACATATTCTTTCACATTTACAGATGGAAGCGGACGCATTGCATAGAAATTAAAGTCCTGCTGAAGCCAGTTTCGTATCTCTATACAGAATTTGGCTCTGATATTCTCCTTCCATAAATCCTGCTCTCCCTTGTTGTTTCTTGCATAAAGCGAAAGTACGAACAAAAAGTTAACGTCATAATGGAACAGAAGCAGAGTATCACGATCAAACAACCTATTTTGAAAATGCTTCGACATATATCGATTGTTCTTTCTGTCGGTTTCCTTGATACCGTCTATGGCATAGCGATACTTTTCATCCATTGTAGCCGAGATGAAGAAGTTAGGAATAATGTTATAACCTTCTGTTTCATCATCACGAAGCTTAATGCCGGATGCAGGCTTTTTGCCGCTGTTGAAGATATCCAGGTTCCACTGTATCACGTTTCTCGCATAGGTGTATTGCTTATAAATGGACTCCTTCCCGAGTTCGTTGCCCATCTTATAATATTTGCTGTCACCAATATAATAAGTATTACTTGATTGGTCATTAATCAAGCTCTTCGCCGTAAAGAGATGGTCCACAATCTTACCATCCTCCTGTTTCTTTTCCATGCCGTCTGGAAGTGGATTATCACCCACTAAGGCATCAATAATCGCTTCAAACACGATATGGAAACTCTTGACAAGCAGGTACTCTTTCTGACTAGTACTTACAAATATCTGATGTGACTTATCAAAGAATGCATAACAGAGCTTCCAAAGCTGCAACGCTTTGTCTGAGAAATACTTATACTTAATTTGATTCAAGCGTACTTTGCCATATCCGTTTCTGTATTTCTCAAACTGCTTGCCCTTTATCAAGTCGAAATTGCAGTTTATGTCTTTAGGAAATCCGTATGTATCACCTATATAATTGAGAATCGAGAAGAAGATAACAAGCAGTTCTTCATCAAAGTTAATCTTACGTTTCTTGTTAACTGGATTTAAATAGATAGCATTCCCATCTTGTATAATAGCAGAAGTAGTGCTGATGGTACGGGTCCAGTTAATCTTATTCAAGCCTGAATGGAGATTCTTCAACACGAAGAAGAAGAAACTCTTATTGTCCTTATTGAACTGGATCAGCGACAAAAGAATATCAAGAAACGTATTGCTCTTTCGTTTACTGCTACCACCCACCTGATTGATCATCTTCTGATATACGATGGTAGAGTCGTTGCTCTTGTCGTTCTTATACACTACAATTGCTCTGTATATCCATACAGCAAAGCCATACAGAAAATCACGCTCCTCTTTTGTCAGTTTTTCCAGACCTTCAGGACTGATAATCTCGTATGGCAGGTACTTGCCAAAAGCAAGTTCCTTGCCATCAACATCACGCAACAACACTTTAGGAAGAATAAATACACAGTCACCTAATAGGGCATTATAATAATACCCTACATAATGAATGGACACTTTGCCCTCTATGTTCTCCATTGCATCGATGCCGTATAAAACATCGTGCACGTCAGATACATTGTATTGATATTCTTCTATCAGGATTCTCATTTTTCTACTTTTTAAAAGATTATTTGTAGATAAGTGTTTTATTCATATTGCACTTTCAGTTGCAAGTCTAAGCGGCTATCTAACAACATCACCATTCTATACATAGTAATGACGTTAATTCCTTTAACTATAAAGCAATCGCCTTCTTGAATATAACTGAAAGTTGGGTCATTCAATATCGCCTCATATTTACTCTTTGTTACCAAAGGCGTATGACGACGATGATAATTCATTTCAGCCGCAATTTTCTCAACCTGATCAATTCCGATTTTAGAAAGTACCTTACGATAGGTTTCAAACTTATTATCCTCGTTTATCTCGGTTCCGTCAGGGAATGTAACAACAAACACCTTAGGTGTTCTAGGGAGTTTTTTATCGCCCTCAGTTTCAAATCCCTCTTCGCTGTTGTCTTCATCAGCTTCAGAATCAGGATCTAATTTTAAGTTACTCAGGAATTTTACGATTTTCTTCTCATTCACTTTGACCTGATTGTTTTCTACAGAGTAGAACTTGTCAAATGAGAGTTTTTCTCCATCCTCATCTTTAAAGGTATCTCCTTCAAATTCCGTATCTTTAAACACATCATTCCAAAGATAGAAGATAACCTTGCTGACAAATTTATCGGCACTTATCACGCCATCATTAGCCTTGCAGAAGAAGTAGCCCAACTTCTTGTCTTCTGAGTAGGTTGCATGGTAAACTTTGTCGTTAATAGCCTCAAGGAATTTCCACCAATCATACTTGGCTCCGTTCACTTCTATCACCCAGTTCTTTCCAGCATTGCTAATTGGCACATAATACCAATCCCAACGACGCTTGAAAGCAGAATCTATAGGGAAGAGAGACTGGTCACTGGTATTCATGGTTGCCCAGATATAAAAGTTGCTAGGGAGTAAAAGTTCATCACCAGCCAATACTTGTGCTACAATATCCTTACCTCCTTTAAACAGAGCGTTAATCTTCTCCTTATTCTTGATTTCTAACCCTGAGAACTCTTTTTCAAGCAGCTTTTTTAGGTCAGAATCTGCCTTGATAGGATATTCAGAGAATCCTTCATCTCCACGATCAAGCAGCTGAAAGAGATCACCAAATATCTGCGCGCAATTACCTCTGTTAATCTCTTCAATGACCAAATATTCATCCTGCGGCTCTTCGTTCTCTGACGCAGCACTATATTTTCTCCAAGCCTCAACGTAAGCTTGCAAGAAGGCCTGGCTCACAAACTCGTAGACGATTTTGTCTTCCTTCATTTCTTTGCCATCCTTGTCCTTCACAGGAACGGCTTCAGTACCAATAACAGTTGTTACCGGCACAGACTTAGTGGTAGGCTTATATGCGCCTACAAAAGTGGAATAATCCGTATCAGGATGGAACGTTGTTCGGATAACATCCTTGCCCGCTGTAAGCTCGTTTATAGCGTGGCTTTTACCGGTGCCAGGGGCACCGTAGAAGATTTGCTGGAGAGATTTTTCACATTTCTTCAATTCATTCAATGGCTTTTCGATTTTATCTTTATTTACATCAGCCATGAAATCGTCCAAATCGCCAAATCCAATTAACCAAAAAGCAGCATATTCATCATTTGCATTCTTATATAATGCAATTTTATATGCAGAATTTGGCAATAGCAACTGTCTAATTACTTGGTGAAAAATTCCCTTACTATCGAATTGTTTAAAATATGGGCGCAGTTTATTTGATCCTATTGATAATTTAAGCAACGAAGATGTTGACAGCAAACCATCTTCTTGCTTAGCGTTATCCATATCTGTTAAGATGTTTATAACAGTATCTAAGAAATAAACGTCTTTCTTTTTATAATATTCACAAACGTAACCAAGCATACTTAAAACATTACTTTTTACAAAATAATGAGTAATCTTTATTGCTCCAACAGACGGATCTTCCCCATCGGTTACTGCTTTGTAGTAACCTGGGAACTCTTTTTTCAGACATTCATCGGCAGCGCCAAGAAAGACATGAACTGTTCCATTACCAGACCCCTCTTTTCTATCAGGCAAGAGAATTTCATCTTTTACATCCTCCCAATTCAGAAAGATGTCGCACACGAATTGTCCATAGCCCAATTCGTTCATTTTTTTATTATATATCTGTTCCATACTTAGTTATATCTATTTTTCTTAATAAAGCCATTAATACATTTACCACAATGCTGTTTCCTGCCTGCTTATAAGTTTCTGTATCTGATACTACGATATTGAATGTATCATCAAAACCCATTAATCTTAAGCACTCCCTAGGCGTGAGCTTTCGAAAACGACCGTAAGAAGGGTCTATTTCCTTGTCTGAAGCCTTAAACATCATTTCTACGTCACCTTCATGCTTAATAGCATATTTTGCAGGATTGTTCTGCAAGTAATAGTCTTCTTCGAAATCTGCTACCCTAAACAGATTTTGATCTGTCTCGGGTGTACTTGTATCTTCCTTTAATTTTGGATGATACACAAAATCCCCATGCCAATTAAACTGTTGATTTCTTTTTTGGCAAAGAATGATATTGCCGTTAACTTGTGTATAGCTCTTTTGATAATTGATTGCACGAGTTATAAAATGTACTCCTTTCTGCTTCAGCAGGTATTTTTTATCAAACCTATTTTGCAGGAAGTCATACACAGTTTTATCAAGCTTTATAGGGGCTGGATATTTAAATTCTGTTTCCTTTTTGAACCCTATGCAATAAATCCTTTCACGGCTTTGTGGTATTCCATAATCCTTTGCATTAAGTACCTGAAAGTATACGTCATAGCCACAATCTTTCTCGAAAGTTTCCTTTATGACATTCCATGTACGCCCCTTATCATGACTCAACATTCCCTTAACATTTTCAAAGATGAAAACCTTAGGCTGACATTCAATAACAACACGAGCAAATTCACGAAATAGCGTTCCTCGCGTATCTTCAAAGCCGCCATGTTTTCCTCTAAGTGAAAATGCCTGACATGGAGCGCCGCCTACAAATAAATCAACTTTTCCTTTATATGGTTTTGCATCCAAATTATGCACATCATCGTGCCAGTTATAGTCTTCTATAGGATAATTAGCAAAATATGCTTTCTTACAATTAGCATCGATATCTCCAGCAAATTGGATTTGATATTTAATACCCAAGCGATGAAGAGAATGCTCTATAGCACCTATTCCACTGAATGACGTTGCCAACCTAACAGTTCTCTCCGGATGAGAGAACTGAAGGTTCTGCCAATCTATAGAATCATCTATATTAGCTTTTGTATTCTGTATATTTGAATATTTATTTATCATCATTAACCCCATACTTAGTTATATCCATTTCCTTCAGTAAGGCAATTAGGACATCTACAACAATACTATTACCTGCCTCCATATATGCGGCAGTATTACTTACTGCTATTTTAAAATCATCTTTAAATCCCATTAACCTCAAGCATTCTCTTGGGGTTAACTTACGTAATCCGTCTATACCTTTAGACTTGTTATAAGTTACGTAATTATCTACGCCAGCCCTATGCATCTTATGCATCGACTGTAATAGAGGACGTGCTATATCCAAATCTGTTTTTACAGGTGTTTTGAAAGACTTAGTACCAGAACTAAGAACATACTTTGCAACTTTTTCCGAAAGATAATACTTATCTTCCACTTTCTTTATTGGAAAGATGAAATCATTAAATCGTTCTTTGCTGGCATCCTTTACAAGTTCATTTCTATGATTTACGTCGCAAGATAAAATCTTTGAATTACTATCCTTGTCAAAATATCCGCTTAAAGAATAATCTTCAAGAAAATCGTACATTCTATATTTCAACGGTATGGGAGCAGGGTATTTGAAGTCAGTTGTCTTTTTAAAACCTACACAATATAACCTCTCGCGTGTTTGAGGAATACCATAATCCCTTGCATTTAACAGTTGAAAATGAATGTCATATCCACAATAATCACGAAACGTATTATATATAACCTCCCAAGTTCTTCCCTGATCATGTTTAAATAATCCTTGTACATTTTCAAAGATAAAAACCTTAGGCTGACATTCTTTCACGACGCGTGCAAACTCTCTAAATAGAGTACCTCGTGTATCATCAAAGCCGCGTTGCTCACCAACTATCGAAAAGGCTTGACATGGAGCTCCACCAACAAATAAATCCACCTGACCTTTATAAGGTGTCGCATCCAATTTATGAATATCAGTATGCCATTGCTCTTCTGAGATTTCGTAATTTGCAAAATAAGCCTTCTTACAATTGGCATCTATATCACCAGCAAAAACAATTTTGTTTTTTAAGCCTAATCTTTTTAAAGCATATTCTATTGCACCTATGCCACTAAAGGAAGTTGCTAGACGCACAACACGTTCAGGATAAGCAAATTTTTTGCTCACCCAGTCTACTTCATAATCAATATTATCTTTTGTATTTTGAATTTCTTTATTCATATAATTAATCTCTTATAATATCAAAAGTCCACCCCAAAGCTTTTGCAATTCCAAGGACTTTGATAATATTGTTTCTATCCCATTCTACGCAAACCAGGAAATCAATACCATCGCCACTTCTCAAGACATCATTCACAAAGTAATGACAATGATCTTGCCCAAGTTCTTTCCATCTTTTGGCATTTTCTATATTTTCTTGAATAAATTCATATTGTGCGAAATTCCCAAGAAAATCTCTTTTAAATGTTGCCTTAAGTTCACTCAGCGTAGTATCAGGAAAATCATGCATAAATTTACGCACTATTTCTAGCACAATCTCACGTTTAGAAAATTTCCCTTCGCCATTGAATGACAAATAGATACGTCCTTTTAAGTCTTCGTTAGAAAGTTCAATAGGAGCGGGTACTACTTTAGGCTGCGAAGCACTAAGCGTCGTTGTCAACACAACGCTTTTTCTCTTTTCAAAAATATTGCAACCAACAAATTTTGCAAGAAACTGGACATATTTAAAGAATTTATCAGCCTTTCCCCGCTGCATAACACTCATATGTGGCTGTTTAGGGACCTGAGTATTTTCAGACAAATCATACGTCTTTACTTCATCTGCCTTTTGATATGCACAATATTCAAGATATTGTACTTCTGTCTTACTTATAGTATCATCGTTAACACCAAGAAAGACTAAAACCTCATCCCAAAAATCTTTTTTGGCAAGATGTTGGTTTATACGCTTTATAAAATCATCAGTTTCACCCACATACGCCTTCAGATTACCTTGATTTACAAGTATATATAGTGCCGGTTTTTGTAATTCCTCATTAAAATCTTTCAGAAAGTCAGAGTCATCACGCTTTATGTTGTATAATTTGCACATACAATCATCCATGCTCACTATGCGTGAGCCGCTAAGATCATCATTATGCAAATAAGTATATATTGTTGTTGCCATAATTATCCTTGATAACCAAGTTCTTCTGCCTTTTCAACTATTTTCAAAGCAAACTGAGCTTGTTTTAATGTTTTAAATGCACGATTACGTGAACGCATTGTACCAAAGTTAAAAGCAGCCTTACGCTCCAATGGGCTAAGCAAATCTCTAGACTTTGCCCAATTTGCTAATCCAAACCAATAATTTGAATCTATTGCTTCAGCTTCCTTGATGCGATTCTGTTGCGCCTCATTAAGGTAGCTTCCATCTTCATTCGTTTCCGATTGCATCAATTCGCTACCAAACTTTTCATATTCACCTAATTTCAATTTTAATCTGTTCCAACATTCAGGCTTTTTACTCCATTCTCCAACATTAGAAGACTGGTTACCTGTAGTAGAAGTTCCCGTCAGATGATTCCAAACCATAGGAAGAAGTTCTTCTATTTTATCTATGACCTCTTGCTGAACCATTTGGTTTTCCCAAATATAAGTCAAATCAAGACCTTTATCAGACAATAGTGATACGCAAGCCATCAAATAAGTGTTCATATTGGCTTTGTATCCACCCAATTTTTTGGACTTTACTATAGAGTCAATTGTGTCAAACAGAATTCCTTTGGCTATGATATGCTTATAATAGCTAGCTGTTACCATAGGACGCTCTCTCTTGATGTCTGCGACAAATAAAGAGTAGTTCTTTTCTGCACCACGACAAACATTATATGGTTGCATGTTCCAAGATGCCTCATACTTAGCAATATCTGTCTTGGTAATCTTTTGATTCTTTGGATATTCCATTTTAAAGGACTTCTCGTTGTATCCGCTCAACTGTGCCAACTGGTCGAGATACTGTCCACGAGTACGCTCAAAATACCATTTACAGATAGGCTTATTATTACCATTTGGAACCCATTCCGAGCGACTGAATTTCTCCAAATCCACCAGATAAGGCTCATTGGCAGAGAAATCAGAATTCTTAATTGCAGTCTGACTGTTAGCAGACGTTGAAATCGCTTTAACTATTTCATCACAATTTTCAACATCACGAATGACGCTGATTTTCATCGGAACATACACCTTCTGCATCTCCACTTCCCTATCAGACAAACTAGCTGCTATAGAAGCCGTAGTCTGACCTCCATTCACTATTTGCCAATCATATAAGCGAGTGATATAAAGACCACCATCTTCCTCTTTTATCTCTATATCTTTTGCCGTGGTCGAAATACCATTATTGTATGAGAAAAACATATCAGGCTCTTCACGCAAAGTCTTACGGATACCTTTATTCACCTTACCCTTGAACTGAAGGAAAGTACGAACATTCTTCTCCAACAGAATCTGCTGGTATTTTCTATAAATCTTTGCCAAAGTAGTACCAGGAATAATTGCCATATACGCATCTACGTATGGATTTTCCTCACTCATCTTTAGGCATTGAAGTTCGGTATTATACTCTGTTGGGAAATCAATCTCAACTTTCTCCTTACCTGCACGGATATTATGCTGCTGGAATACTCGTTGCATATCCCAAACATTGTATTCAATGATAAAATCGTCTTCACTAGACTCTACAGAATCCGGCACACAAGATGGATCAGTCAATCCATCAGTAATAACATAAATGCGAAGCTGATTAATGGCACCTTTAGTACTTTGTACCAGCTTGGCTACTTCTACTATTTCATCATTCTTCTCGATATTAGCAGACTTAAAGAGCGTACCATTCATTGCCTCACGATAGAACGACATAAGATAACTAAAACCTTGCTGGATCTTGCTATTATTTACCTTACCCAACAAAGAATCTGCTTTTACCAAATAAAAGAGATCCAAAGATTCTGCCTCATCATTATAATCATAAGCAGTAATCCTTGCTCTAGTTTTTTGGAAAGAACATATCTCAGGATTGTTAACTTCACCATTATCTTCCAAATACTCCAAGATAGCACCTGCCAATTCCTGGTCATAATCAGTGTTACCCATTTCTACAGCAACATTGATATTATCTAAAAACTCTTGTGCAAACTCTTTAATGTCCATAGCTCCGTTATTTTAGATTATTTTAATCATTCACCTTCACTTTTACGCAGAATATCCTTATCGACTTCCTGGATGAAGTCGACAAACGAGATACCTAACACCTGGCAAATATGATGAAGTTCTATAATATCAAGACGACGATCACAAGTCTCAATTCTGCTAACAAAAGTCTGATTAACTTTCAGTAATTCAGCTAGTTGAACTTGTGTAATCCCCATTTTTCACGCTTACCTCGTAAGCGCCCTATAACTTGATGATATAAATGTGAATGAATGCTCTTGTCCATATTCTCTTTAATTTTAGGCACAAATATATATTCTTTTTTCGAATATACAAAAAGTGAATATTTCGGTTTACGTGGCAGAATCCCATAGCCAGTTCGAGGATGGATTGAAGAGCAAAGCCTGAGATGCGGGCGCCATACAAAGCTTTTGCCCCTACTATTATATTTGCACTTGGAAAAATAAAGAGGTGAAAATCTTTATATCTGCAA
>ERZ1034626.220-NODE-220-length-42222-cov-7.399839_pt1 | contig 42222 bp, 46 predicted proteins | sample MGYA00520652_ERZ1034626 | MGnify/ENA primary metagenome ERZ1034626 (study PRJEB33766, sample SAMN09781765) | gut metagenome | biome: gut microbiome | host: Homo sapiens | place: Madagascar | study: EMG produced TPA metagenomics assembly of the PRJNA485056 data set... | reverse complement strand
GGTCGATCTTGGTCATGCTGGTGTACAGCGGCAGGATCATATAGGGCACATAGTTGTACACCATGCCCAGCACCACAGCGCCGGAGGTGTTCAGCATAGTATAGGGTCCCAGGCCGAAGAAGCCCAGAATGGCATTCACCGGGCCGTTCACGCTGAGCAGGCCCATCCATGCGTAGGTGCGCAGCAGAAAGTTCATCCACATGGGCAGCATGACCAGCATGAGCATGATGTGCTGCTTGTTCACCCGCAGGCGGGAAAGGAAATAGCCCACCGGGAACGCAATGACCAGACAAATGACCGTGGCAATGAGGGCCAGCAGCAGGCTGCGGGCAAACACCGAGCCGTAGCCGCTGATGGAGGTGAGGTTATCCAGCGTGAAAGCTCCGTTTGCATCCGTAAATGCATAGTACACCACGATGATCAAAGGCACCACTGTGAACAGCGTCATCCATACAAAGTACGGATAGGCCAGCTTTTTATCGTAAATCTTCATCATTGCGGCTCACCCCTCTGAACGCGCCATAATGTGGATCTCGTTGGGGCCGATGCGCATACCAATGGTCTCACCGGGGGTGCAGGCGCGGGTGGAGTGGATCAGCCACTCACGGCCCTCGCACTCAACGTGCATCTCAAAGTGAACGCCCTTGAAGATGACATCATTGACCACGCCCACCAGCTGACCCTCCACGGGGCTGACCACTTCAATGTCCTCGGGGCGGACCACAACCTGTACGCTCTGTTCCCGGGCAAAGCCGCGGTCCACGCAGGGGAACTGCACACCCGAGAAGGAGACCAGGAAGTCGCGGTGCATCACGCCGTCCACAATGTTGGAATCGCCGATAAAGTCCGCCACAAAGGCATTTTTAGGCTCGTTGTAGATATCCTCGGGGGTACCGATCTGCTGCACCTTTCCGCCGTTCATCACAACGACGGTATCAGACATGGTCAGGGCCTCTTCCTGATCGTGGGTAACATAAATAAAGGTGATGTTCATCTCACGCTGCAGGCGCTTGAGCTCCAGTTGCATCTCCTTGCGGAGCTTGAGGTCCAGCGCACCCAGAGGCTCGTCCAGCAGCAGGATCTCAGGCTCATTGACCAGACTGCGGGCAATGGCAACACGCTGCTGCTGGCCGCCGGACATCTGGCCGATGCTGCGGCGCTCAAAGCCTTTCAGGCCAACCACCTCCAGCATATCGCGCACCTTGCGGCGGATGGTCTCTTCGTCCATCTTCTTCAGGCGCAGGCCAAAGGCCACATTCTCAAACACGTTCAGGTGCGGGAACAGCGCGTACTTCTGGAACACGGTATTCACCGGACGCTTATAGGGGGGCACACCGGTAATATCCTGGCCCTTCAGCAGCACCTGACCCGCGCTGGGTTCCAGGAAGCCTGCGATCAGGCGCAGGGTGGTGGTCTTGCCGCAGCCGGAAGGACCCAGCAGCGTTACGAATTCTTTGTCATGGATGTCCAGGTTCAGCCCATCCAGAATGCGCTGACCGTCAAATTCCACCACGATATCGCGCAGTGAAACGATCACCGAGTTGTCCATTTTTTACTTTTCCTCCTTAAACTCAGATACGAAAAAAGACAGGGCATCCACCCTATCCTTCGTACCAGGGCGACCCAGCCCCGCACAACATCCATGACATCCGTAATATTGTGCAGTTATTCTGCCCTGTCATCGCCTATCATAAACAATCCGAACTGAAATGTCAATCACTCTGTCGAGGTTTGCCGAAACTTTACATCCGGCGCAAAAAAATCCCGCGCTGTACCAGAAATTTGCACAGCGCGGGAGAGGAATGTTTTATTCTGCTTTCAGCTGATCTGCCGGGCACAAAAGTGCGCTCGCCGCACTGGCATCCACCGTATAAATGGAGCTGTCGCCTTCCACCATCAGGTAACAGCCGTCTGTGCCCATGGAATAGGTCAGATTTATTGTGCCATCGGCTGTGGTGACCTCTGCTGTGACCAGCGGGGCCTCAAAACCATACGCCGCCGGGTCTGCATCTGTTGCCTGTGCCGAGACATAGGTGCAGAGAGCCGAGAGGATGGCATCCACCTTTGTCTCGTCGAGGTCGGCGGCGGTGTCCCCCGCCAGCCGCCAGACGGTCTGGTAGGCGGTGCTGTCGCTCTCTGCTGCAGGCTCCGAGTTTGCCTTCAGGGTCACAGTCTCGCCATCGGCCAGTGTATAAGAGACAGCTTCGATCTCCGAGGCCGTCAGCCCCGCCGGGTTGAAGGCACCGAACAGCTCCGCCCTGGTCAGCTCAAAGCAGGCGGCTTTGGTGCCGGATACCGTGTATATGGTATCGCTGTCATTCCTGCGGACATAGAGATCTCCGGTCATGGCATTGCTGGCCCCGAAAGTATAGGTTTCCGTTTCGCCCGCTGCCGTCACCTCTATGGTCAGCACAGGCTCCGCAAAGCCGTAGTCCTCCCCTGCCTGCGGGCTCAGCTCCCGCTTTGCGTTCAAAGAGGAAAGCGCGGTGAGCATCGTGTTGCAGGCAGAGGTGTCCAGATGGTAAGCTGGATCTTCAGCCAGCGTCCAGCCATCGGCGGTATAGAGCAGGGTGTTCGTCTCGCCCTGATAGTGGAGCACGATCTGCGTCAGGTCATTGCCCGAAACTGCCGCCAGCGGAATGGTTCCATCTGCGGCCGCACTGGCAGCCTGTTCTTCCCGGGCATTCCGCAGCGTCAGCAGGGCAAACACGCCGCCTGCCAGCAGGATGAGGAAAAGCAGCACCCCGAGGGTACGCTGTTTTGCTTTCATGGGCAGGCCCTCACTTTCTACGCCGCAGCACGACCACCACGGCACCCACAGCCAGCAGGGCCGCAGGCAGAACGATGACAAAGAGCAGGCCCAGCGTAGAGGCGGCAATGCTGGGCACTTCCAACGGAGCTGCTTCCAGTGCCTTGCTGTCGATGAGGACAGCGCTCTCCTGCCCGGCCAGCGAAGCCGCACACCCCTGCAGGAAGGTCACATTGCCCGGGATGACCTGATAGATGCCCTCATTGTCCATATTGCCGCAGTTGACCCAGATGACCTGGGCACCTGTGTCCTCATTGCGGGCGTATGCTGCCAGCGTGAAGGGACCGGCAATGTCGCCGTCTGCCTTCTCGGTGGTGGTCATCTCGTAGCCTTCCGGTTTGCTGTAAGCACTGTCCGAGCTGACCAGCAAGGCCTCCGAGACCACATGCTCTGTCTCGGTCAGGGTGATGCCCTGTGCCATCTGCAGCAGAACTCTGCGGCTGGTGTTCACACCGTCCAGCGCGGTGGATTCCTCTGTACTGGCATAATCCGGCAGCAGGTAAAGGGCCGGGTAGCCATTGAGGTAATGGTTGGTGTCGCCCTCCACCACAAGGCCCTCGGTGCGGGTCAGACCGAACTCGGCCATCACAGCATCCAGATTGGGGGTACTATAATAGGAATCCGTCAGCAGCAGCACGCGGCCTCCGTTGCTCAGGTAGCTGCGCAGCTGGCCCAGCTCATCCACCAGACTGCCTGCGCCGGAAAAGTCCTGCGCCGGATCGTTGATGACAAGCAGGTCACAGTCCTCGGGGATGGTCTGGGAGAGCAGGTCAAGTGCCGAGACGGTCAGATTCTGGCTTTCCAGCGCATCGGTCAGGGTGGAAGTCAGCGCCTGCTCGCCGTGGTTGGTGGTGTAGTACACATGGCGGCTCTCTCCGCTGGTCAGCTGGTAGATGGCAGAGGTGATCCTGCTTTCACCGTCAAAGGTCACGTTGGCCGCGCCGGTGGTGGCATAATCGCTGTAATCGTAGTCGTAAAGCTCTGCGGCATCCAGCACCTTGCTCTGTTCCCCGCAGACCAGGATCAGCCCACCGGAGGTCAGATCCTGTGCGCCGTACTGGGCCGCAAAGGTCGGGTAGACTGCCGGATCTTTCAGCTCCCAGGTGATATGGCTGCTCTGGGCGGCGTACTTGTCCAGCAGCTTGGAGATGATCTGGTCCTCATTGCCGGTCTGGGCCAGATAGTAAATGGTCACATCCTGCGTCAGATCATCGGCCACCTGTCTGGAGCTCTCGCTCAGGGTGTAGAGCCCCGCCTCGGAGAGATCGAACTCGGTATATCTGGAAGGAATGGCCCGGACGATGAGATTGACCAGCACGGCCAGCACGATCACAGCCGCGGCAATGGCTGCCGACCACACCCCGCTGCGGAACACCCGCCCGTCACCCGAGGATCTCTGCTTTGCAAAAAGCTTCATCTGTGTTCCCTCCTCTCAGTTCCAGCGGCGCTTCTCCATGTCCTGCGCCGTAAGGAACAGGAACACCGCCGTCACGGTCAGATAATAGACCACGGCAGGGATGGAGAAGCTGTTGTTGACAAAATCCTCAAAGGGTGTAAACAGGCACAGGGCACTCAGCACGGCGCTGAAAGCCTCGGTAAGCCATGCACTGCGGAGCAGAAACAGCCCCGTCAGGCCCAGGCAGAGCGCCGCAAAGGTCAGACACCCCAGCACAAAGCTGCGGGTGCGCAGACCGGCCGCCAGAGAAGCCGCGCCTGCGATCCCGGTGAACACTGCCAGCGCCACAGCGCTGCCCGCATTGAACATACTGCGCAGGCTGGGCATCAGGTAGGCCAGCAGCAGGGCCGAAAAGCCCGCCACGGCGGCAATGATCTGGTTCTCGGTCAGGCCGGAGAGAAACTCACACAATGCAATGGCTGCACAGCCCAGCAAAAAGTAGCAGAGCAGCCCCGCAAGGTTTGCGAGCAGAGCAGGCACGGTGCTGCCCAGCGCCCAGAGGATGAAGATCATCACCGCATCCACAGCGCAGGGCAGAGCGAACACAGCTGCCATGGCAAAGAACTTGCCCAGCACGATGCCCCACACTGAGACCGGGCTGGTGAGCAGCAGCTGGTCGGTGCGGCTGTGGCGCTCCTCGGCCAGTGAGCGCATCGCCAGCACCGGGATATAGAGCAGCAGCATGAAAATGGTCTGGTAGAGGGTGTAGTAACTAAAATCCGTCAGGCCGTAGATCAGGCACCGGGCCAGAAAATACAGGCCGGAACTCGCCACCAGAAACGCCGTGAGGACGTACCCCAGCATCCCGTGAAAGAAACTGCGGAATTCCCGCTTGAAAATAGCTGTCATTCTGCGTCCTCCTCTCCGGTTGCTTCTTCCGGTTCACCGTCGGTCAGTTCCAGAAACACCTCTTCCAGGCTCTTGCCATCGGCGGTCAGCTCCTCCAGACTGCCTGCTGCCGCCAGATGCCCTTTGGAAAGGATCAGGATCTGCTGGCAGACTGCCTGCACCTCACTGAGGATATGGCTGGACAGGATGACCGTATGCGCCCGGCCCAGCTCCCGGATGAGCTTGCGGATCTCGATGACCTGTGCTGGATCAAGGCCGACCGTCGGCTCGTCCAGAATGATGAGCCTGGGACTGCCCAGCAATGCCTGTGCAATGCCCACCCGCTGCTTGTAGCCCTTGGAAAGGCTGCGGATGAGCCGGGGCAGAACGGTTTCCAGCCCGGTACGGCGGGCAGCCCTGCACACCTGCTCCTTCCGTTCGGCCTTTTTCACACCCTTCAGCTCGGCGGCAAAGGTCAGGTACTCCTGCACCGTCATTTCCGGGTAAAGGGGCGGCTGTTCGGGCAGATAGCCCACACAGGCCTTGGCGGCATCGGCCTCCTCGGGCAGAGGGTGCCCTGCCACCGTCACCTGCCCACTTGTGGCAGAGAGATAGCCGGTGAGGATGTTCATAATAGTGGATTTGCCCGCGCCGTTGGGCCCCAGCAGACCACAGATCTGGCCATCTGCCACGGTAAACGAGACATCGTCCACGGCAAGATGATTGCCATACTGTTTGGTGAGATGAGAAACTTCGATCACGTTCACAACGCTCCTTTCTAAGGCAGCGCAAAGCGCTTTTTGAAGATACTGGTTTATTTTAGTCCGGAAATGTGTTCAAAATAAGGGAACGGCGTGTAAATTACAGAAAGAGAGCTTTTGTGCGGCATAACAACAAAAAACGCCGTCTCCCAAAGGAGACGGCGCTGAAAAGACCAGTAATTACTTACGGCCGAAACGCTTGTTGAAGCGCTCAACACGTCCGCCGGTGTCAACCAGCTTCTGCTTACCAGTGTAGAAGGGGTGGCACTTGGAGCAAACTTCGACGTGGATCTCGGGCTTGGTGGAACGAGTCTTGATGACGTTGCCGCAAGCGCAGGTGATGGTGCAGTCAACGTAGTTCGGATGGATACCCTGTTTCATTCTTTTCACCTCATTTCTGGTTCTGACTTATTGGGGCCATATTATAAATGTATGTGCCCATCACAACCTTCAATATCGGCTACCCCCGCGAGCGGCCTTGGAAACGATTGCCTTAATATTATAGCACAGATCTCAGAAAAAGCAAGAGGAAATTTCAGCTTTTTTCGCATCATTTTTATACAGACTGTACTATGGAATTTTGTATTAAGTTGATTTTCATTCAACTTCATGTGAGCAGCAAAGATACTCTCTGTTATATTGCTTTGTTTTTCCACGCATTCCCGTTTATTTTGAGTTTTTTCACAGAATTGCGACCTACATATTATATCACGCCCAGCCCAAAAAGAAAACCCCGCAGTTCCCGACTTCTTGACAAGCCAGCTGCTTCTGATTACAATACGAAAAAAGAGTTCGCAGACGTTCTCTTTGCACAGTTCAGTCATCAGCTCCGGGAAAGGATTTTTTCATGGAACCAAAAACAAAACAATATCTGCTCATAACTGTTGTAGGAGTCACGCTTTTTGTGGCGCTGCTGCGGCTTTCTTCCGTTCTGGCATTTACTGCACAGCTGGTAGATCTGGTACTGCCCATTCTGGCAGGCGGTATTCTGGCACTATTTATCAATGTGCCTATGACCGGGCTGGAAAAACGGCTGAAACGCCTGTTCTGCAAGGCCAAAAAACAGCCCTCGGATAAAGTACTCCATCTCCTGAGCTTCTTCATCACCCTGCTGGGTGTTGTGCTGGTGTTGGTGCTGGCGCTGACATTGCTGATCCCGGAGTTGGTGCAGTCTTTTCACAGCCTCTATGTACAGATCGAAGCAAACATCCCCCGCTGGACCGCCTATCTCAGCGCACAGGATGCCGACATGGAGTGGCTGATGAGCTGGCTGGAGGGCATCGACTGGGAGCAGCTGCTCCACAGGGTCACCGACAGCATCGATACCGTGCTGGTCAATGCGGTAGGTGCCGTATCTGCCACGGTAAATATCGTGGTGACCGCATCCTTTGCCCTGATCATCTCCGTTTATATGTCCGTTGGCTCGGAGAGTCTCTGCCACCACGCCCGCACATTGGTCTGTGCCTATCTGAAACCCAGCCACTCCGACTGGCTGCTGAAGTTCTGCCGACTGTTCCGGCAATCCTTTGCAAACTTTCTGGCAGGGCAATGCAGCGAGGCCGTGATCCTTGGCGTTCTCATGGCTCTTGCGTTTTCCGTTTTCAAGATCCCCTACGGCAGCCTGGTGGGAATGCTGACCGCCATCTGCGCCATTATCCCCTACGTCGGAGCGCTGATCTCCTGCGTGGTCAGCGTGTTCCTCGTGCTGTTGGTGGATCCCGTTCTGGCCGTGCGCTGTCTCATTGTTTACCTTGCCGTGCAGTTTATTGAAAACCAGTTCATCTACCCCCGGGTGGTGGGAAAGTCCGTGGGGCTTTCTCCGCTGTACACCCTTGTTGCCGCTATGATCGGCGGAAAGCTCTTTGGCATCATCGGTATCATCTTCTTTATCCCCCTGACGGCGGTGATCATTGAGCTTGTGAAAGAGGATGCCTGCCGACGCATACAGGCAAGAGAGCCCCAGCGATCTGGGCCGTCTGAGTAAAGGTCTTCCCCCCAGTGCCGCATCCAGAACCATCATCGTGGTGCGCCGCATCCGATTGCGAGACCTGCCGACTGTTCCGGTGCAGGTGCAGGATTGATATGCACACAAAAAATACCGCTGCTCCTGTGCATTTTTCCAAATGCAAGAGCAGCGGTATTTTACTGCGCCGCTTTTGTTTTCTTTTGCAGCGCTTCGTGCATATATCCCATCAAAATCAGGATCACCAGCAGATAATACGGAAAAATCGCGATCGTGGTGTGGTTTGCGATCACGCCGAACAACGGCGGCATCAGGCAGTTGCCAATATAGGCGCTGGCCATCTGAACCCCAATGATCGCCTGCGACCTGTCCGCACCGAAGCGGCCCGGCGTTGCATGAATGATGCTGGGATAGATCGGAGCACAGCCAAGACCAACCAGCAGCAGCCCTGCCAGTGTCACTGCTTCCCCAAGCGGCAGAAGAAACGCCGCTATCCCAATCGCGATGATCCCCTGCCCCATACGAACCATCTGGGTATCATCGAATTTTAAGGTCAGGAAGCCGCACAACGCCCGTCCCACGGTGATGCCGACAAAGAAAAGACTGGCAAAGCCGGCGGCGGTCTCCGGCGCGATTCCCCTGTTCAGCACCAGATAACTGCTGGCCCACAGACTGGTGGTCTGCTCCAGAGAACAGTAGCAAAAAAATGTAACCAGAACCTCTTTTACGCCCGAGATCCGGAAAATCTGTTTCAGGGTCAGCGCTTCTGCCGGAGCTGCTTCCCGCTCCTCGGCATTCGCACCCAATTTCGTTTTCCAGAGCGGGAGGCTCAGCAGAATAATGATCGTCAGCACCATCTGCATCACACTGATGACCCGATACCCCGTCTGCCACCCGGCGCGGGAAGAAAGCGCCGCGCCCATGATGTAGGGCCCGACCGAGGCACCAATTCCCCACATACAATGGAGCCAGCTCATGTGGCGGCTGGCAAAATGGAGCGCCACATAGTTGTTGAGTGCCGCATCCACGCTTCCAGCCCCAAGTCCATAAGGGATCGCCCACAGGCACATGGCCCAGAATGAGCTGCTGACAGAGAACCCGAACAGTGCTGCGGCGGTCATGGCCACGCTGATGGCCGTAACGCCGCCCGCTCCAAACCGACGGGTCATCCGGTCACTTTGCAGGCTGGAGAGCACCGTTCCCACCGATATGATACAGAAGATCACACCGGAATAGGAGACCGGAACCCCAAACCCCGGATAGATCGAAGGCCACGCAGCCCCCAGCAGAGAATCCGGCAGGCCCAGACTGATAAAAGAAACATAGATCACCGCTAACAGCAGATGGATCATCTTGCATTCCTCCTTTTGATCGATACAATTATATCACAACAGAAGAAATGCCATTAGGATAAATTCCTCAATTTTGTACATCAAAAACGTCAACATCGAAAGCACAGATTCATCATCGCACTTCCGTTCGGATCGTGAACCCATCCGGAAGGTTGGAAATTTCTTTTTTCAGGAACAATGGATAAAAAGTTTCATCCTTTAATTGAGCAATCTCTAACCATTTAAATATATGCGTATCGGTTCCCTCTGTTCGAGTAAACGTGTTTTGCCTTTCCAGCAGGCCAGCATCTGCGGTATCCATCAAAAAATAAATACATATCTCGTGATATCGGAGACCATCTGTATCTTTTGTGAAAAAAGATTGATTCAACCATAATGGCCGGGATATCTTCAGTGAAACACCAAGCTCTTCCCGAACTTCCCGTATCATCGCTTGTTCGGCCGTTTCCTCCATCATCACTCTACCCCCGGGCAGAGAGTAGTACTCTGACGGTTTGTCATGGGACATTGCCAAAATTCTTCCGTTAGAAATTATGATTGCACTTACTCTGTAATTGAACTTTTCATCGCCCATCTTAAAAGTGATATCCACTTTCCATCACGCTCCCACATTCATTCTTATTCGTACATCCATCTTGCCCATCTATTCATTCGCTCTTATTTTACCAGCAAAAAGAGAACAAAGCAATTTTTCCAACCGAAAATGCCAGCATACTATGTTTCTATAACACGATACGCCGGCGTTTCCGTTTTCAGTTGTTATACGGCCTTTGGCGTGAGCCATGCTTTTACGATAGCGGTCTTTATACTTGATTCACTTCCGAATCTGCCCTGCCATCTTCTCCGAAAAGAATACCGACTCAGTCCCTTTAACTCGCACGCCTCCAGAAACATTTCTACATCTTTTTCCACCACAAAAAACCTCCGGAATCCATTCGGCTCCACACCCAATAAATTCCGGAGATTTATCGCCCTATCAACAATCAATTTATCGCTACGGAATCCATAATACTATAATTCCATAGCGATAAACATTTTTCAGCCTCTCAGAATTGCCAGATGTGCGCACAAAATATCACGTCGGCATGTGCATCCATCACACTGCTCTCTGCCGCTTATCCAGCCGCATTTTGTCAGCGATCATTGCAATGAATTCGCTGTTGGTGGGTTTTCCGCGCAGGTTGTGGATGGTATAGCCGAAGTAGCTGTTGAGGGTATCCACATCGCCCCGGTCCCACGCCACCTCAATGGCATGGCGGATGGCGCGCTCCACGCGGCTGGCGGTGGTGCCGTTTTTAGGATAGGAAATTTACCTAATTGTTGTGAGGTATTCTCCGTTCTTCACAGGTGTAGGAGCAAGTTGTTTATTGTGCCTTTATTATACCAGATGCCGGGTCATATATCCATCGACAAATCGCTCGAATCCGACAACTCAAAAAAGAAAAGTCCATGAAAATATCAATGCCCAGCGGCACCATATTTTTCCATAGACTTTTCCTCCATTTTGATTACTTCCCGGCGTTGTTCTCCGCCCTCAGCCGTGCAAACAGTTCGTCTGCCTCAATGGCCTCTTTGGTGAAGGAGTTGTTCTTCCACCAGTTGATAATGGCCACCACAACGGTGATGAGGGTGCTGACCAGCTGCTGGAGCTGCTCGTTGTCGATGGGCAGCGGGCTCTTGTTGAACGAAGCCAGCAGACTGTTCAGCAGCGCCACGATCAGGCAGATGGTTCTCGCCCAGGTCGCGGCGCTTGCGTTGGTATATTTCTCCATTTTGAAATCCTCCTGTTCAGGCTGTGTGATCTTCCCGCAGCGGCAGTGCCTCCATCCGCTCGTACAGATTCGTGCCGGTGCCGTTGCCCTTCAGTTCGTGGTACGCCTCGTATACAAGCCCCACGTTGGTCAGTCCTTCCGAGTCAACATACCCTTGCTGGATGTAGTACCGGCAGCTCTGGTAGAGTCGGTCGTGGAGCAGAGCCTTCACCGCTTTTTTCAGTGCCTTCTGCTCCTGGATGGTGGCGTAGAGCGTCTTCCCCGCCCACCCCATGGCCGCCGCGATGATCAGGGAGACCACCTCGTTGAAATGGGGCACGATAAAACTTTCCGTGGGTGGCACCTCCCTCACAGGCTCCAGCGCGCCTTGGTCTTGCGGACATCCACATGGACCCATCCCTTGGCACGGCCCTTCTTTTTCGGGTAAACGCCAATGCCGCCGGTGCCGGGCAGCAGGGTCTCCGCGTACTGTGCCACGAACTCCGGGGGCATGTCGGCCACCTGAATATCCGCAGCCATGCCGTAGAGATGCTGGCTTTTCGGGCTTCCGCCAACGGCCTTGTTGTGGGTCACGGTACGGTACGCGCTGGTAATGACGACCGGTCGGTTGAAGTGATCCCGGATGTGCTGGAGCAGCGCCACCAGATCGCTGTCGATGAAGATGGTGTTGGAACCGTCCTTACAGCGGAACTCCCGCACCCGGAAATTCTCGCTCAGAAGCTTGTCCCCGTCCTTTGCCAGAGAGTATGCTTCAGTTGACATTCCCCTGCTCCTTCAGTTTCTCGGCCAGCTGGGTGCACAGCTTTTCGTACTCCTCTTCGGTCAGGCGGTCGTTGGCAAAGAAGATATCCATCTTCTTCTGCATCCCGTTGGTCTTGCCGCGTTCGATCAGGCGTGCACAGGTGTTGTAGAGTTCCATTTTGAGTCCTTTCTGCTCACGTTCTGCATGAGCCATCTTAATGTAAAAAATCGCTCATCAGCATTCATTTTCAGTGGGCCAATAAGCGAAACGATACAAATGGTCTGACCCGCCTCTTATTCCTCCGGCGTAACCCCCAGCTCCAGCAGGGTCAACCGGTACTCCTGGTCCACCATCAGGCTGTCGGTATCGTTCTGGGCGCTTTGCAGGGCGGCCAGTGTTTCGGGCAGGGTGTCCACGGCTTTCTGTTTTGCCGCTGCCTTTTGCTGGGCCGCTTCCTGCGCAGCCAGCTCTTCGGCGGTCGGCGGCTGTGGCACTTCCCCGTATTCATACACTTCATACTCCGTCCCGCATAAGCGAATGCCCCAGTAAGCTTCCCCGGGCTGTGCACTTTGGTTGTGTGCATTCACCGCAGTCTCAAGCGCGCTGTAATCTGCCGGGGTGCCGTCGGTCTCAGTCGGTATCGTATACCCGGGGCGGACCGTTGTTTCTTCCATTTTAAAATCTCCTTTCTGGGCGCTCAGATAATATAATTCTTGTCTCTCTGCCACAAAGACGTACCCTTAACCGTTGTCACCAACGTATTCAGCGGCAGCACGATGCAGGGGCGCATACCAAGAGATGTTTCGCGGTGATTACCTACATCATGGAAACTTCCGTCCGCATAAAACGTATACACCCAGTTACCATTATGGGTTCGCTTGGATCGTGTCCAGTATTCGTCATTCGCGCTTCGTTTGCTGGTGGCATCAGTCGTATAGTCGAAGTAGTCCAGCTTTGCACCCTCCTGTGCCATCAGGCCATCTATGCCCTGCCAGGTGTAAACGCCCATCTCGACCGCGGAAAGCAGAAAGCACTTTCTCGAAAGGCCGTTTGAGCCGGAGGAAACATTGGCCGAGCTGTAATCCGCCTGCTTCACGTAGGGCAGATGCACGGTCATCAGGCGGTTTGCCACGCTGGATTTGATATTTCCGCCCGGGTAGTTGACACACCAGTTGTCCAGTGCATACCCCTCGTAGCCGTAGATGTAACCGCCACTGATGGAAGTGGAGCCTGCAACGTTTGTTCGCCAGAGCCATGCGCCGTTGGCCGTGCTGTCGTACAATCCGCCGCCCGGAACGCCCTTGTGGACCAGCTTATACCAGTAGGTATTGTTGCCGCTCGGGTCTGCAATGCCAAATTCTGTCCCCAGTGCAAAGGAGCTGATGGGGTTGCCGCCGTCATAGAACTTCTTGGCCACGCCGTCCACGCCGATATAACCCTTGTGCACTGTCCTTGCGGCACCGTCCACGCCGGTGTAGATTTTTGAGACCGACTTGGCACTTCCGCCAATTCCGGTATAAATTGCCATGTTCCGTCCTCCTTATGCGTACACCAGCAGGATAGAGCCGGTTGCAAGGCTGCTTCCCGCACCGGGGTCACTGGTTTGGGAGGTAATGGCGGTCACACCCAGCCAGCTTTTCAGCACATCCTTGGAAACATCCTTGATCTTCGTACCGTTGTCCGTATAACCGGCAATGTGCGTCAGGTTCGATGTGTTAAGGCCGTCACCCGCATAACCGATTTTAATGACATTGCCCGAGCTGTTATAGTCAATGACCCCACCATCCAGCGAACCAATGAATTTGTTGGCCCTGACATTTGCAAAAGCGCCGCTTCCTCGACCATCATTAAACCGATACTCATCAATGGTGTTGTCTCGGTATCCCCAGTAGACAGTGTTGTCTTTTGGGGTGCCAACAAAATTCACTTCATTAATTTGCTCGAACGCCAATTTCGAGTGGTTATGCGCACTCGGTGGAAACGTACTCGGTTTATCCGTCACGGAATTCCAGTCGGTCTTGATGCTCTTGAACTTGTCGCCCACGGTCTTTGCGTCTGCGGGTGCGCCGTCAATGGTCAGGGTCTTGTCGGTGTTCACCACCTTCTTGGCCGCTTCCACCAGTTGGCGGGCCTCGTCCTCGCTGGCCTTGGCGTTTCCTTCGCTGGTCTTCGCATTCCCCTCGCTGGCCGCGGCCTTTCCTGCGCTTGCTTCGGCTTCCTTGGCCTTGGCAGTGCAGGTGGCCACGCTGGTCCCCATGCTGTCGGCGCTGGCCTTCGCGTTGGTCTCGCTGGTCTTGGCGTTGGCCTCACTGGTGGCAGCTTTCGTTTCGCTGCTCTTGGCATTGGTTTCGCTGGTCTTGGCGTTGGTCTCCGAGGTCTTCGCCGCATTCTCACTTGCCTTGGCATTGGTCTCCGAGGTCTTCGCCGCATTCTCACTTACCTTGGCATTGGTCTCCGAGGTCTTCGCCTTGGTCTCACTGGTCTTTGCGGCGTTCTCACTGGCCTTGGCCGCACTGGCCGAACCTGCCGCCGCAGAAGCAGAGGATGCCGCCGCATTCTCGCTGGCCTTGGCGTTGGTCTCGCTCACCTTGGCAGCATCCTGGCTTGCCTTTGCCGCATCCCGTGCCGCTTCGGCCTGACGGAGCAGCTCTTTGATGTTGGTGATGCTCTGGTTCACAAAGTCCCGGGTCCACTCCATCGAGCTGGCGATGTATTCACGGACTTCCCGGCCATAGATCGCCTTCCGGATGCCCGTAATGATCGCATCAAAATCCATTGATATTCTCAACCTCCTCCATTTTGAACCCTTACGAACTGCTCAGGTTGCCCAGCAGCTGGTTCAGGAAACTGATGATCGCCTGTGCAATCGTCCATACGCTGTCCATGGCCTGCTTCTGCACCTGCTGTTTGGTCAGCTTCTCGGGGGTCAGACCAAAGGTGAACTGCTTCTCGTTGTGCGCATCCAGCGGCAGCTTCAGCTTGGTGCACACCAGCCACTTGTCGATCTCGTGGGGGCTGGAAATGATGTGGGTCTTGATCAGGAAACCCAGTCGGTCATTGCTTTCCCCGCTGTCCACCCGGTCGTAGGCGGTCAGGGTCATCACAGGCTCGATGTTCTGCTTGTACCCCTTCAACTCGGTATCTGCTTCTTTGCGCAGGTTGTCGCTGTTCGTGTTGCCGTCGATCTGGATGCACTTCTCGATGATGCCGTACTTCGCTTCGGCTGCTTCGTCCCGCACCGTCTCCGAGATGGCGCTCACTGTGGTGGTCTTGAAGATCCACCATCCGCTGGTGGTCGTCTGGGTGCCGTATGCGGTCACACGGGTCACCACGTCGCTGGACATCTGCTCCACATAGCTGAAATCCAGCAGGTTCACGCCATATTCAATGGTCTGTGTCGTGGTGGCATCCGTGTCCACAAGGTAGTCGATGTACACCCGCCATACCGCAGTGCCGTTGTCTGCCCGCACGATCCGTGTCCGCAGGTATCCGTCGTATTCTTCCAGCAAAAAGGTGTTCAGCAGGCTCCACTGGCTCTCGAACAGGGTTCCCTTGCTGGAGGTGTCGATGGTGCGCCCGGGCTGGATGTTCACTTTCCCGATGCCAAAGGTCCCGTAAGGCCCCTGATAGTAGTCCTTCAACGCCTGCGTTGCAAGGTAGAAGATGCTGTTGGAGGGCACGCTCGACCACTGCTCCAGCGGATTGTCCGTAGTCAGATAGTAGGTTCCGCCGTTCACTTTCGGCACGAATCGCTGGAGATATCCCAGCACGCCCTCGGCATACAGCTTGTAACTCAGGTCAAACAGCTTTTCCGTCTCGGTCACGTAACCCAGCCAGATCGGTTTGCCGTCCTCTTCCACCACCAGCCACGTTTTCTCGTACTTCAGGGTGGTGTACACGGGGTTCTTGTAGCTGCCGAATGCCGTGTTGATCTGGTACGGAATGGTCGCCTCAAAGCTGCCGAACTCGTTTTTGGCCAGGTTCAGCACCGGGTCTTCGAGGAATCGGTTGGAAACGCTTCCCTCTATCGTGTCGCCCTGGGAATCAAAGATGCACTCCCGGGTGTCCCACTGGAACCCCAGAGCACTTGTGCCGTCAAAGGTCTCCGTCTTCTTTGAGATGGTTCCCGCATAAACTTGATATCCGATGACTCCTCCCTCCTTTCTGCATCCATTTTGAAATTTCGTAAAGCTGACGGAGAGGTTTATAGATACGCTGGCTGGTAATACAGGTTGAGCGTTCCCTCGCCCATCAAGCCGGTCACCCACACTTCGTACACGTCGTATCGCAGATCGTTGTCGATCAGGCCGATGTCCACCTTTCCCATGCCCTCGTCCAGCTGGGGCATAACGGGCGAAACTGTCACCGCCGGAAGTCCCAGCTCCTTCGCTTTGTCGTAAGGGTAGGTCTGGCTCTTTGCCAGTGTAACCCCCACCAAACCGCCCCCGGTCCATTTTGCTTGCAGCAGGCTCGGTTTTTCGCTGGGCGGCATCCGGAAGGTCTTGGTCTGGAGTGCCTTGACGGAGATGTCCTTGCAGTAGGGCACGGCCAGATCGGTCTCAAACCCAAAGGTATCCCACACCCAGTCCTCCTGAATGTTGTCGTACAGGAACTTGAACGGGTAAAGGCTGTAAGCAAAGGTCACAACACTGTGTCCGTTCTTCTGCTTAATGCCCCCGTTCACCCAGACACGCCCCAGGTAAAAGAACGCCGGGTCATCCTCCAGCCGTACCCTGGTCTGTGCCGGGATCGAGTTGCTCTTCGCCAGCGCTCTGGAAAGATACTCCAGCGCTCCGGTTCCCACAGGGGTCGAAAGGTTCTGTCCCCGCCACTGGTCCGTGTCCAGATAAAACTCCCAGCTCCCCTCCCGGGCCTTGAATACCGGGTAACCCGTCAGGCTCTTGGAAAGGTAGGTGGTTCCGTCTCGTCCGGGTACGTCCACGGAGAGGACTTTCTCCACCGGGGGAGCCACCACAGGCCGGGAGACCGGGATCATCTTCCAGTCGTCCCAGGTATTCTTGTCACCAATGGTGATGGAATGGTACATGGCTCCTCCTTAACTCAGCATGTCGGCAGGCGGCTGGAAGTCATAGGAGATGGTCAGCGTCACCCGTCCGTCGTTGCCGTTCTTGATGTTGCTGATCCAGCAGCGCCCTTTGTAGCTTCTCATCTGCGCGGTGGAGAGCACGGTTCCGCCCAGCTCCACCCGCACTTCGCATTCTCTTCCCTGAATGATCCGCATCAGCCGGAAATAGGTGCTTGTCCAGTCACCTTCCCGGCTCGACCAGTCGGGGTAAAGCTGAATGCTCTGTTCGGTCTTGTCGGGGATGCCGCATCGCTCCCGCACATCGTCCATGGCGTTCCGTCCGTAGTCATCCCAGCTGGAATGGGGTACGCCGTCCGCCACATAATAAAAGTCCCAGCTTCCGGTCGAGTTCTGGAACACCCTCTTTCCCAGCGGAGCCTTTTCCGGCGTACCGTGGTAGGAAGGAAAATCCATCGTCTCGTATTTTTCCTCAAAGGCATTGACATGCAGGGGGTTCAGGGGGATCAGGTTGAAGTCTCTCGTGCTGTATTCCCGGGAAGCCCCTGCATTGTCGTATACCTTAAAAATAAGCCCCGCAAAGGTGGGGATCTTCGAGGAAAGCGCCGGGTCAGTTGCGCTTCGTCCCATCATCGGTTGTTCCTCCGGTTGATCTTCCCCAGCCCCTCGTCCACGTCGTTGATGATCTCGCCCACCAGTTTCCGGCCGTTCATCTGGACCTTCATGTTGGCCACGGCCCGGGCAATGCTGTCGATGTGCTCGCCCAGTGCCTCCACGCTCGAAACGATGTCGGCGTTGGGGTTGGCCTTCTGGTCAGCCTTGTCGGCCTCTTCCTGCTGGGCCTTGGTCACCTCGGCTCTGCGCACCACGTTGGCGGCAAGGCCTGCGGTGCGCTCTGCATTCAGGGCTACCGTACCGTTCTGGAACAGGGTGTCGTTCAGCCAGTCCACTCCATTTTGAACGTCGCTCATGTCCACTACGGGCTGGATGCTGGGTTCATACTCGAAGTCGTCGCTGGCAATGTCGCCCACTCGCTGGGCCAGATCCATCATGGTGGAAAGGGCAGTGTTGCTCACGTCCTGTACGCCCTGTACCACGGAGTCGGTCTCGTTGGTGATGCCCTGCGCCAAACCCAGGCTCAGGTATTCGCCAATGCCCGCCATCACGCGGCTGGGGGAATGGATCCCAAAGAAGTCGCAGAATCCGTCCACCACAGCACTGCCGAAGTTGCAGATGCCGTCCCACACCGCACCCGCCGCGCCGGTAATGCCCTGCCACAGGCCGGAGATCAGGTTTCCGCCCACGTCCACCAGACCCTTGAAGCCGTTGCTGATCCAGTCCCACAGGTTCGAGAAGGCGTTTCCCAGCCAGTCAAAGAACCCGCTGAAGAAATCACCGATCTTGTCCCAGTTGGCGATCAGCAGTCCGCCGCCCGCGATGGCCGCGCCGATGAGCCAGCCTTCGGGGCCAATGGAGCCCAGCACGCTCACCAGTGTGCCGCCCAGCTCTCCCAGACCGCCCAATAAGCCGCCCGAGCCGGTGATCATCTCGCCGATGCTGCCAAGGCCGCCCAGTGCTTCTCCCAGCAGTCCCGTGCCGCCCGTGGCAGAACCCAGCAGGCCGCTCATGTTGCCCAGGATGCTGCCAAGGTTCTTGGTCGCGCCGGTCACCTTGACCACCTGTCCCATCACCTTCAGGGTGCCGCCGCCCTGCGCCAGTTTGTTGAAGGTCAGCATGGTCTTTCCCAGATTCATCATGGTCTGTCCGAACTCGCTGCCCATAAAGTCCAGCACGGTGGTAATGCCGCCGGTCACTGCCCCGCCCCAGTCACCGCTCACAAGGGCGGTAATGGTGCCGATAAGGTCGGTGATCACGTTGGTCACACCGTCCTGGGTGGCCACGCCAAAGGCTCTGCTGAGCTTCGCGGCCATTTCCGGGGCGCTCTTCTGCACCTGTGCCCAGACGCTGTTGAAGCCCTCCTGAATGGGCCGCCAGTTCTTCGAGATGGAGTAGCCCAGCTGCATCATCATCCGCTTGCCGGAGTCGTCCAGCTCAAAGGCATCCGCCAAATTTTCCGCAAAGCCCACAGAGTTGTACTGTTCGCTTTGCAGGTCTGCCAGTGCATCCAGTGCGGTCTCGCTGTTCTTGCCAAACTTCTTCACAGCCTCGTCGTACTTCAGCTGCTTGTTCGTCACCTTCTTCAGGCTGTAGCTCATGCTGTCCAGTGCCGTGCCCACGCCGATGATGGCGGTCATGGTGCCCTGGGTGGCGGCTTTCCGGGCCTGGGCGCTGTCGGCTCCGTATTGTTCCACCGCAGCCTTGTAAGCGTCCTCCCGGCCCGCAAGGTCGCCGTCGCCGTAGAGCTTGGCCAGCATGTTCTGCCGGTTGGTCACCAGCTTCTCCTGCTTTTCCAGGTAGGAGACCTTGCTGTCGTAGGCATCCAGCTGGGCCTGATTCAGCTCGTTGATGAGCTTCTGCTGTTCGGTCTGCGCCTCCAGATACTGCTGGTAGGCCGCCTGGGTCTTCTGGCTTGCCTCACCGAACTCGTTTTTGATGGCGATGTAGTCCTTCTCGGTGGCCAGCAGGATCTCCGCCTGGTTCTTGATCTTCCGGTTGATGTAGTCGATCTTCTTGTTGGGCTTCTCAGTCACCTCGGCGCTGTCCTCGTACAGGGCGCTCCACAGCTCGTATTCGTCCTCCGCGGTCTTGGCATCGGTCTCGTACCGCTCCTGAATGACCTTCAGGATGCTGTCCTGCTTGCTCCTCTGAAGCTCCGCAAGGGTCTTCTGTTCGCTCAGCAGGGTGCCGTAAGCGTCCTTGGTCTTGCTGTTGTTCGCGCCCACCTTGGCCAGCAAGGTGTCGTACTGCTCTTTCGCAATGGCCACCCGGTCGGTCTGGAGCTCGATCTCCTTCGTCAGGCTCTCGGTCTTTTTGGTGATGAGCTCTTCCACCGTGGCCGTGTCGCCGCCTGTCACTTCCCACAGCGCGTATTCTCCGGTGGCGTTGGACATCTCGGTCTTGTTGGCCTTCAGCTGGTCGGAGAATGCACTTGTCAGCGTGTCCGCCAGTGACTTGCCGGTCTTGGAGGCTTTGGACTTGGTGGTGCCGCCGCCAGCTCCGTCCAGTGCATCATCCACGGCGTTCTGGTAGTAGTCGGTCAGCGCGCCAAAGGGGTTCATCTTGCCCATGGTATTCGCCACAGCGTTCTTGATCTCCTCCACGGTGGAGGGGGTCTTGTTACCGGGCTTCTTGATGCCGCTGTTGGAGGGGATCGGTACAGTATCCTGTGCCGCCTGCTTTACTGCATTCTGTGCGCCCTTCAGTCCATTTTGATAAATGGGGTTGCCCAAATGGAGCGAATCCATCTTCATGGCGTTGTACAGCCCAACCATGCTGTTCTGTACGGCAATGGTCGCCTCATCCAGAGCGGTGGTCATACCGTCTTTTACCGCAAGGGCCGCATTGTAAGCACTGTTCCGCAGCTCGTCCTGTTTCGTCTTGTCGCCAATGCCCAGGATCGCACCCTCAAGGATGTTCTCCGCATCGCTGGCTGCAACGTCACTGGGCGAGTGGATACCCCAGAAGGTGGTAAAGACGTTCCGGATAGCGGCGGCAGCACTGTGCATGGCCGCTTTTGCCCGCGCCAGAATGCTCTGGTTTTGCAGGCCTTCCACCACGCCCAGCATAACATATTCGCCGTTCTCGGCCATCACCTTGGAGGGCGACGCAATGCCAAAGAACGATTTGAATGCTTCAACGATCTTTCCGCCCAGTGATTTGATGCCGTTGATCGCCATGCCAACCGGTCGGTCGTCCTCAAAGATCTCGCCGAACCAGTCAAAGATGCCCAGTGCCGCGTCTTTCATGGCATTTCCGATGCCGCTGAACAGTTCGCCCCATGTTTCCGGAACACCAAGGAAACTCAGGCTGTCTTTCGCCAGCTGCCAGCACTCCGGGATCACGGCACGGACCAGCGCGTCAAATGCTTCCACAATAGGCCCGGCACAGTTCTTGATCACCTCGCAGAGCATCACCACCACGGTGGTCAGTGCTTCCTGAATGTCAGGTGCAGCATTGATGATGGCTTGACAGACCGGTCCTGCAAACATGGAAAGCACGCCCATCGCCGCAGTCGCCAGCGCGATCACACCCAGCGACTTTGCAAAGTTCCAGAATGCTTTTGCCAGCAGCTCCAATCCAACCGCCAGCTGAGGCATTGCCGTCAGAAGGGCACCGCCCAGCATGGCAATGAGCATTCCGTCCAGAAATACCTGTAATGCCTGCCCGACAGATTCCGGATCAGCATCGCCCAGCAGTTTGATGGCAGGGGCCAGGATCAGCAGCGCCGCGCTCATCTTGAGCATTGCAGAACCCAGACCATCCAGTGCGGAAGCAACGCCGAATTTTGTGAAGGCGATCAGTGCAGTTGTTAACCCTCCGAGACCGGAAAGAGCAGCAATTCCACCCTTGGCTAGATCGACCCAGCCCAACGCCGCAAATTTCTCTACCGCCGCAGCCAGAACATACAGTGCACTTGCGGTCAGCAGAATGCCCGCGCCGGAACTCACGCCACCGGTGGACATGCTGGATGCGATCGTCAGCGCCGTCAATCCAGCCGCAACCTTGATCAGCCCATCGATGGCCGCATCCCCCATCACGGCAAACAGCCCCACGGCTCCTGCCAGTACAACGAGGGAGGTGGACATCACCAGGATAGCCGCACCGGAGCCGAACTTCGTCTTGGACGAAAAGGCCGACATGGTGGTCATCAGGAGCATCAGGGTCTTGATGCTGGTCATGGCCGCATCCAACCGGACAAGCTGAATGTTCGCCAGACTGCTCACCGCCTGTGCTGCGATCCAGATGCCGCCGGCCATGGCAGTGATCGCGGCTCCATTTTGAAATCCGGTCGGGCCGATCACCTTGTTCACCGCAGCCAGTGCCGCGGCCATGGTAGTCAGCAGTCCACCCAGGGAAGCCACCGCCATACCGGCTTTTACCAGACTGGGGAACTTAATCTCGCTCAGGGGCTTCAGGGCGGTGGAAAGCACCTTGATGGCCCCGCTCAGCGCCACCAGCTCCACCGCCGTCGAAAGGATCACTTTGTGGTTCATGGCCTTCTCGCCCACCACCAGCGCCGTGGAAAGCTGACGCATCGCCAGCATCATGGCAACAATGGACACGGTCACAACGGCCAGCGCTGCGGCATTTGCTGCAATGTCGCCTTTCTGCATGACCTCCATGATCCGGGAAAGCCCCTTGGAAATGGAGCCGATGGCAATGCCCAGTCCGGTCAGCGCCGCAGCAGTGCCCCACAGGGTCGCCGCGTTCAGGGCGCTGGCTTTCAGGCTGTCGAATGCTTTCGTGAACCGCTTGGTGGAAGGCTCCAGCAGCTTTGCCGAGACCGTCAGCAGCGTCACGAAGCCAAAGACCGTAATGGCGATCTCCGTGAACTGGTCGGGGTTGATCCGGCTCATCACGTACATGGCCCCGGCCAGGATCAGGATCGCGGTCGCCATGCCGGTCAGGGTCTTGGTGCTCTCGTTCTTCTGCCAGGTCTTGATTGCGCTGGTCAGCTGCTTGAAGGTGCCGGAGATGGAGTTGAGCATTCCGGTCAGCGGGGTCTCCAGCATTGTTTTCAGGCTCTTGGTGGCTTTTGCCATCTGCCCGATGCTGAACGCCAGCAATCCCACGTCGATCAGGCTCATAAACCGGTAAACGTCCGTCCCGCTAATGGCATCAAAGCCCTCTTTCACAGCGGTAAAGAACTGTTTCACCGGGGCAAAGGCATCCCCCACCGAGCCGTTGATCTTGTTCATGCTGCGCTGGAAGGTGGAAGCAAACTCACTCATGGATTTGCTCAGGTTCTTCGGCATGTCGATGAGGTTCTGCTGGAAGTCCTCCAGATTCGGCTTTGTCAGCCCAAGCACCTGCACCGCGTTCTCACCAAGGCCGCCCAGTTTGGAGAGCAACGTCGAGATTGCCATCCCCAACGTGCCCAGGATGCCAATGCCTCCGCTTGCTGCGGTCCGGATCACGGCGCTCAGTCCGTCAAAGGCCCGCCTGCCCACGGAGTACAAGGTACCCAGCAGGCCGGTGCTCTCCTCGCCTTTTTTTAGGAATGTGTCGATGTACTGCGCGATCTTCGTGTTTTTCAGCATGCTACCCAGTGCATCCACGGGGCTCAGGAGCTTCGTCAGCGCCGTCTTGATGCCGCCCAGCTTCTCCCGCAGGGTGCCGCTTCCGGTGGCAACTTCATAGATCGTCTCAAGGAAATCCCCCAGCCCGGCTCCCACGCTCAGCATCACCTGTGCCACAGACTTCGCAGCGTTCGCCAGCAGCGAAAATGCTTCCTTTGCCACAGCGCCGATCTTGCTCAGGATCGTGGTAACGCCTTTCAGCACCGTGAACAGGCCCTTGAAGGTCTTCTTGATCTTCTCTGCGGTCTGGTCGGTGATGATGAGCTTCTGGGTCATCAGGTCGAGCCGTTCGGCAAAGCTGTAAATGCGCTCCCCGTCTGCGGGCGGGAAGATCTCGCTGAACGCCTCCTTCACAGGGGCCACCACTTTGCCAATGGCATCCATGATGTTCCAGAAGCTCTGCATCAGGTGCTCTCTGCCGGAAAGCTCGCCGATCTTCTGGGCGTACTCGTCCAGATCCAGGGTTCCATTTTGAATCTCGGCGTTCAGCTTCGCAAAGGCTTCCGCATCCCGCTGGATGGTCTCCCGGTCATAGCCCTTTGCGGCCATCTCCTTGTCGCTCAGGGTCAGCAGCTTTTCGGCACTGGTCTGTGCTTCGTCAAGGCTTGCTTTCAGCAGCTGGGCACTTACGCCGTTCTGCTGCAATGCCTTGGTAAAACTGCCCGCTTCGGTGATCTGGTCCTCGGTCACAGCACCGCTGGCCAGTGCCACCTGCTGGAGGGTGTAGCTGTAGGCATCCGCCTGATCCCCCAGCCTGCCTTGCAGCTGTGCCCATCCGCTGTTCAGTCCGTCCTTCAGCCGTTCGTTCAGCCCATCGATGGACGGCACGAAAATGTCGTACAGCCGCTCCGAAAGCTCTGTCCAGGTCTCGGTGGCCTCCTCCTTGTTACCAAAGAAGGTCTCGAATACGGCCATCCATTTTGAGCTGACCGCGTCCTTGGTGGAATCAATGGCCTGCCCAAAGCTGGTTGCCTGCTGGGCCGCCAGTGCCGCACGCTCTGCCAGCTCGCCGTATTGACCGCTCAGCTTCTCAAGGGCCTCGGAGCTGGTCATGCCCTTGTTCTTCTGGGTCATCTCGTAGGCCGCTTCCATCATGGAAGCGTACTTCTCAAAGGTCTTTTCCATGACCTTCGTGTTTGCCCACTTTTTGGAAAGGGAGCTCTCAAAGGTGCCAATGGTCACCTCGCCCTTTTTCAGGGTGCCCAGCTCCACCGCTGTGTCAATGAGCTCCTGCTTCAGGGCCTTGGTGGCTGTACCCATCAGGTTCAGGCTCTTCCAGTCCTGAAGCTGCAAATGTCCGGCGCTGTAGCTCTGGGTCAGGTTCCGGATGGTGCTCTGGAACGCAAAGCCCGTTTTGCCCGCGTCTGCGGTGGCGTTGGCAATGCCCATGATCATGGGGACCATCTTGTCGATGTTGCCGCCCGCAGCCGTCATCTGGGAAAGGGCACTGGTCATCTCGCTGAAGCTGTAGCTGGTCTCATCGGAGTACCACATCAGCTTGTTCAGGTAACCGTTCACCTGATCGATGCTCTTGCCCGTGGCGTTCATGATGGTCTGAACGTTGGAGGTCTTTTCGGTGTACTTGTCCCAGCCGCTGGCCACCTGATCGATGGACAGGCTCTTGACCAGCTTCTCGCCCGCGTCCACAAATTTGTTGGTGATGTTCACCAGCGCCGTGGTGGCCACGATGTTCAGGCTCGAGAACTTGGATTCCAGCCGGTCAAGGCTCGTCTGCATGGCGGCAAAGTCCACGTTCTCCGCGGCTGCGTCCAGCTTCTCAAAGCCCTTTTCCGCTCCCTTGAACTGGAGCTTCTCCATCAGCCGGTCAATGGTCGAGATGGTCTGTTTGGTATTTTTCTCAAAATTTGCGTTGTCAAACCGCATTTCAACAACGCGGCTGTCTACTTCCTGGCTCATTCTGTCCTCACCTCGCCCCATGCCCGTGCTGCAATCCGCTCAAAAATGGGCCGCATCGCAGGGTTGATATAATCCACGCCCTCTACGTATCCTCCGTTTCGTGTGCCGTGTCCGTATTGCAGGATCACCGCAATGGGCACACCATCCACGATGTTGGAGTTTCTCCATGTAATGGTGATGCTCTCTTTTCCTTTTGCCACCGTGTAGCTCCAGCTTGCCGCCGTCTTTCCCGTGTCCTTCGGGGTCGCCTTCGCAAGGGCCTCCACGCCCTCCTGTCCGTATCGGTCAAGCAGCTCATCCAGGCTCAGGTTCGAGCATCGCTTCAAAAATCTCCGGCTCTTCTTCCAGTCGCCCTTCTGGCGAAATACGATCACCTTCGGCATATACTCTCCCTTGGCGGCAAGACCACCATTTTGATCTTACACAAAAGCGCTCATCGTCCAGTGCAAAGTTCCCGCCATGCCAAGGCCTCTCCTACTAGGAGAGGTGTCATCGAGCGCCAGCGACGATGACGGAGAGGTTTAACTCGTCTCCCTTACCCTCTCGTCTTCAGCCGGGCCTTTCTCTGCTCGTTCAGCATCCGCTGCTGGGCCATCCGGTCGCCCTTGCTCATCTTCTTCGCCGGTGCCTGGCTCTCCTGGCATACCCGGATCAGGGTCAATAATCGGTTCAAATGCCACTTCTCGCACTCTTTCGGAATGCCAAAGCTGAACATCTGGCAGTACAGCACCTCAGCCGTGGTCTCGGTCCCGTTTTTCCGGGGCGGTCGTTTTGGCCGGGGCTTTCCTGCGGTCTTTCGTTCGTTGGGTCTCGGCTCCCCGCTGAACCATGTTGCGGTCATGGGAGCTTCCATATATTCGTTAATGGAACGGTACTGTTCCCGGGTCAGTCTGGCGTACACTTCGGGGTCTACCCCCTTGGTCACCGTCATGCAGCGGATGTAGTCCAGCCACTGCTCCACGGTCAGCTTGTCCAGATTGCTCAGGAACGGGATGTTCCAGTTGCTTTCCCAATGAGCCAGGGAGAGCAGTGAATGTTCCAGCTTCAGGACCACGGCAGGCGTGTAGACAAATTCCTCTGTCTTTTCGTTCCATCGCTGTTGTCCCGGTATCGTAAGCGTCATCATTTGCTTTCTCTCCCTGGTATGTGTTCATTGAGGTGCCCTTCTCAGAGCACGCTCCATTTTGAATGTTCTTCTAAGCAGGCCTCAGCCCTTCGTTTCAGTCGGGAGAGCCTCCACGGCGCTTGCGGTTGCCACCATAAGGCCGGGCTGGGTACTCACAGGGGCGGCCTTCCGGGTCTCTGCCTTCATGTCCTCCGGCAGGATGCCCTCAAAGAATGCGGCCGCTGCCTCGCCGTTGGAGGCCAGCTTGTAGTACAGGTCGCTGTAGGCCTGAGTGGACATAAAGTCCGCCAGCACCGCATCGTTCTTGATGAACTTCCGGCCATCCGGGCTCAGCACACCATAGCTCTTGCAGATGATCTGCTTGAACAGCTTGGCAAGCTCCAGCTGGCTCTGGGCGGCAGTGATGCGGTTGATCATCTGCACAAGGCCGCCCTCGGTGGTCAGCTCCATCTCCATGATCTCGGCACGGGTCAGATTGAAGTAGTAGTCTTCCGTCCGCTCAGTACCGCCAAAGTCCACGGTGGTCATCGTCTTTTTCAGCATTTTTCTTCTCCTTTAATTCATTGATTCTTGGCTCCCCTACCAGGGGTCTGCTCACAAAACTTGCCCGTACTGCCAAGGGCTCCCCTACTAGGGGAGCTGGCGAGCGATAGCGAGACTGAGAGGTTTAATCCGTTCCCTTACACCTGGCCCTCGCTGTCGGTGATCAGCTTGATCAGCTCGTCGGGGGAAGGCAGGGTCGCCTCGGCAGTCTCGGTGCCCCAGAGCTTGTCCTGAATGGCCTTCACGGTGGCAGGCTTCAGCTTGGAGCAGTCGATCTCCATGTGGCTGGTGGGGCGGTGGCCGGTCACGCTCACGGGGGAGGTGGTGCACTCCCAGCTGAAGGTGATGGCATCGGGGTTGTCGTTGATGGTGGCGTAGCTCTTCTCGCTGGGGGAAGCGGTGCTGTTCCACGCAATGTGGATCTTCTGGCCCACCTCGTCATCAACGTCGTTGCCCACGGTGGTCACCCAGCTGAAGCCAAAGCCCTGGCGCTTCTGCTGGCCAATGGAAACACCCGTTGCAACCTGTGCGGAACCGTCGCAGGGCTCCCACTCGGTGGGGTAGGTGTAGGCTTCGATGGTGTAGCCGTACTCCTCGGCAGAGCGCAGAGAAGCATACTTGATGTCATCGGCGTAGAGCTTGGTCTCCTCAGCGCCGGAGGGGCTCTCGGTCACGGCGGTCAGGCCATTCCAGGCCACGCCCTTGTCGTAAGCGCCGGTGTTGTTCATGGGATACAGGACACCCATCTTGGTGCCCATCTCGTAAAACTTTTCGCCGACAGCGTCCCAAATCAGTCTGGACATATAGTTCCTCCTTAGATGTAGATCGTAAAAACGGTGTGGTATAATCCGTCCGAAACAAAAGAGCGGTCGTAGGTGCATTTTGGCAACACACTTACGGCCGCTTTGATCTTGCTGTCAGGGTCTTTGTCCATCACGGTCACCGTGTAGAACGGATGCTGGATGTAGACCCTGTTGTTTGCATGGTTGTTCCGGATCCTGGTTTCGCTGTACACGATGCAGGGATACTGGAGCTGGAATCCAGCTTTCGGCTGAAAATAGAGGTGGATCGACTTTCCGTTCTCCTTCAGCACTTCGCGCAGGAGCGTGTCAACCTTCAGCCGTGCTTCCATTCCAGAGCCCTCCCAAGGTCAGGATCAGGCGCGGGTATTGTACCTTCACGCCGGTCACCTGCCATTTCTGTCCCATAAACACCGCATACCGGAGATCGTAGAGATGGTCGTTTGCAAACGGGTCCGCCAGAACGCTCAACTGGTTTCCAACCGTGATGTCGGGGTTCACCTTGTCCCCCATCTGCATCTGCCGTCCAAACTCCAGCACGTCCCCGTAATAGGTGCGTTCCGTTATCTTCTCGGTAAATACGCTGGGGGCGGTCTCCTCCACCTCATCTGCAAATCCCAGCTTCCCGCAGTATCTCATCTCTTCTCACTCCATTTTGATTTGTTGTGGCTAACCTTGGAACCTGAAAAGATCAGGCCTCGTCCGCAGCCATGGTGCAGGTGGTGGCGGTGGTGCCGTCAGTCACAACCACACCGGCAGCCATCAGGGCCACAGGCAGGTAGGTCTTGTCGGCAGCCATCACGATCAGACGGCCCAGCTTAAAGGCCTTCTCCACGTCAGCCTTCTTGGCCTGAACCTTGTGGGCCTCGTCCTCGTACAGCTTCTTGTCAGTGTGCAGGTAGGCAACGTAGTTTGCCACATGCAGGTCATAACCGGTCTCGTAGATGGTGTTCAGCATAGTTCTATCCTTTCTCTTTAAGCAGCCCACTCAACAGCCATGGCGCTGAACGGGGTGGTCAGAGCGCCGGAGCAGCGGGTCTCGATCAGGTACTTCTGGGCGTTGAAGTCGATGTCGAAGTCGTCGAACATGGAAACAGCGCCGCCCTTGTCTGCGCCCACGGTGTAGTCGGCCAGGTTCACGATCAGGCAGACCAGGTCACCGCCCTTGGCACCCTTGCGGCCCTCCATCTCGGGGATGGTCACAATGTTCTTCACACGCAGCTTGCGGGCCAGAGCAGCCTCGTCAGCATACAGCGGGTGACCGATGCCGTCCTCCAGCAGGAGCATCTCGGTCAGAGCGTCCTCGGTGGTGAACAGAGTGGGGGTGCCGGAGCCGCGGTACTCCTTGCGGCTGCGCAGGATCTGCTTGATCAGGGCCTTGTACTTGTCCTCCACGGTGGTCAGACCGGTGGTCTTGCACTGGACCTTGATGGTAAACAGGTCTGCGTCGTTGAACACAGGGCGGATGCAGTTCTCATCGATCTTGTCCTCAGAAGCAGCCAGACGGCCGTCGCCCAGCAGGTAAGCCAGAGCCAGCTCACGGTTCAGCTTCAGGCGCATCTCCTGCTTCAGCCATGCCACAACGTCAAAACTGGTAATGTCGATCACGTCGTCGCGGTCCAGCTTCTGCTTCTTGTACACGGTGGTGGGGCTGGTGGAGCGGCGCAGCAGGCCAAAGACCTCTTCCTTCTTGAAGTTGCCCTTGAAGTAACCCTTGGCGCGGGCATCCTCCTCGGTCAGGTCAGCAAACATGCTCTTGCACCGGCTGAAGGGAATGTGGTGCACAGCGCCCATGACCACGCTCACCCAGTCGTCGGGCTTGTCGATGATGCGGGGCGTGGTGTCCAGCAGGTGATCCTCAGGGAACAGCCAGTCGATGTTGTCGATGCTGTGGGCCAGCTCGTCACTGTCCATGCCAGCATCCTCAAAGGCAGCCTTCATGGTGCCGTGGCTCTTTGCGGTCTTGACCACGTTGTGGATCTCTTCGATGCTGTGCTTCAGCACAGTTGCGTTGGTATCCTTGTCGAAAACATTCTGCTTCACGGTATCGTCCTCCTCACCGTCATCGTTGTTGCCGCCTTCCTTCTCTTTCAGGGCCAGGCCCACCAGAGCGTGGCAGCACTCTTTCTGCTCGTCGGTCATGCTGTTGTAGACCTGTTCGAGCGTCTTGCCTTCGTTCTTTTCGTCAGCCATTTTGGCTTCCTCCTGTGTTGCTTCATCGTCGGTCACGGCATCGCCGCTGTCCGCACTGTGTGTAAGGTCTTCCAGCGGGTTGCCCTCGGGGTCCATGCCGTGGGTCAGGCTCAGGCCGTCCTCGTTATAGATAAAGGCCTCGCCGCCCTCGTAGTCCTCATCGGCGCTGTGCTTTACCACCTCGTCGATCAGGGCACCCGGGTTGCATCCGGCCAGTACCAGGCTCACTTCCCGGATAAAGCCGTGCTTCACGGTGCTGCCCACCTTCTTCAGGCCGTTGGCAAAAATGGAAAAGGCGCTCAGGTCGCCGCTCTCCACGCACTGTCTTGCGGTCTTGCCGGTGTCGGTGTCGTTGAATTTGGCATAGCAGTACACGCCACCGGGCCGGTTCTCCAGCAGGCAGTGGCCGATCACATTGTCCACGTTGGCGTGGTCGTGGTTGTACACCATGGGCACAACCTTGCCGCTGCACTCCTTAAAGGCATCCTGCGCGATCACCAGCCCGTCATAGCACCGGACATTCGCTTTCGTCGCCCAGCCGCTGCAATCGTAGTCAAAATTAACCATTTTGATTTGCAATACTCCTCTCTACGGCATCCCGCCCTGCCGTGATCGTTTTGTTCTGCGCCGCAATTTCCTCACTGCTCTGGCTGATGTTTGCATTCCGCAGTTCATCTGCCTTGGGGTCCTTGCTGGGTTTCATGCCAATGGCCTGCCGGAACTCGTTGGAGGTCATGATCTCGTTGCGGGTAAACTTGTCGGCCATTTCGGCAACGGCGGAAACAGGGGTCAGCTTGAACGGGTCACGGAAGTACATCACGGATTCCCGGTTCGCCCGGTCGTCCTCGGTCAGGAACTTCCGCCGGATCTCGTCCACGGCAGCCGCCACAATGGGTTCGATGGTGCGGTTCTCGTAGTTGGTCATCACAGCATCGGAAGCAGTACCATTCATGATCTCTGGGGTGATACCCAACTGGCTGTATGCCATGTTGGTCAGGTATTCCACGGTCTTCAGAAGGTTGTTTTCGAGGCTGCGGTTCAGCTGCGTGATATGCTCCGTGCCATCGGTGTAGGCAATGCCGTATTTGGAACCGGCGAGCTGCTGTTCGATCTGTGCCCGCCGTTCTTCAGCCTGTTTCTTCCGTGTCTCGCCCTTCACAACGTAGGGCAGCTGGATGATCAGGTCGAGCTTGCCGCTGCCCACCTGCTCGTCGATCACGTCCATCAGGTTCAGTTTCCGGATCAGGCGCTGCACCGTGCCGTTGGGCTCGTTCATCACGGCATAGAACGGGTTCTCCACCAGGGCCACCTGTGTCTTCGGCAGGGTGATCTCCTCTTTCCGTCCGGTCCGGTCGTTGTACACTTCCAGCCGCACGTCGTCCGGGTACCATTCCAGCACCCTTCCAACCCGCATGGATTCGATCCGGGTCTTACCGGTCTTCCCGTCGTAGTCCACGTCAATTGGCACCAGCGCAATGCATCCCTCGTCCAGCATGGAAAGGAACATGTCATATCGCAGTGCCCGGCCCGTCTGGTCCTTGTTGCCGGAAAGGTTCAGGCAAGAATTAAGGCCCGAATCAACGGTTTCGTCATAGCGTCCGTTTTCATCGAGCCTTACATGATTGATGGTAATTGCTGCAGCGTCCATTGCAATGCGGGTGTTGATGGCCGTCATGATCGTCCGGTCATTGCTTCGGTTCAGCCTTACCCGGTCGGGCCGGTTGCTGTAACCTCCCCCAATATAAATTTTTCCGGGAGGGTCCCGGTTCAGAAAAGCATTCCAGGCATGTCGCAGTCTGGAGCCAAGGGTTTGTGATGTCATTTTGATTCCCTCCGGCTTACACTTCTGTGTATTGAGCGTACATACGGCCTCTCGTTTCGTTCTTATACGCTTTTTCCGCCGCCATATTTGTGAGCGCCCTTGCTACGGCATGTTTGGCCGCATTTTTAGCAGCCGAACTAACTTTACCTCCAGTCAGATAGTCATAGACATATACGCTTGCTACCGCTCTTGAAACAGCTTTTCCTCGTGCAATTCGCTTCTTTTCTCTCTCCACAGCGGTCTTTTTATCCATTCCCTTGGAATAATCCTTTTCGATTCGGTTTGCGCCTTTAACGCCATAGTCCATTCGATACATTGTTTTTTGATAACTTGTAAGCTTACGATCAGGGTCGCCATATTTTTTCTTTCCCGCCGCAGTTAAAGTACCATCAGGGTTCTGGTAACGCCGTACGCCCCACTTCATGCCTTTAATGCCGTAATGATAAAGCTCCATGCTTCCATCATTCCATTGCCACATATTTCCTCCTCATGCGCCATGTGCTTTCATCGTTGTAACCAGTGCTCCACTGACGACCGCATTCTTGAAAGCACCCGATTCAACGATATTCTTACCGATTTTCATCACAGCAGAACCATTGTTGTAAAGGGTCGTAACAGTCCCAAGTGCCGTGGCGGTTGCCCCAGCAATTTTAATCGCTTTTTGGATCTTGCTGGGAGAAGCCGTAAGCCGTTCATACTGCTGCTCTTTTTGCAATCGGTTGATACGCGCATTCAGCTCACTGTCGCTCATTTCACGGACGCTTTTCTTCGTATGAGCGCGTGTATAGTCTTCGTGATCCTGCGCATAGTGCTTCTTTCCCTCGGAAGTAAGCGTGCCATCCTTATTCTGGTAGCGCCGCACGCCCCATTTCATGCCTTTGATACCCCAATGGTAGAGTTCATCGCTATATACCGTCATGTTCCACCTCCTTTACAAACAAAAAATGCACCAGCCGTTAAGCTGATGCACTATCATGTTTCTTTATTTAATTGCAACAATTTCAGGGCCAGTAATCTCTAATTCACCATCAAGAATGATGCTTTCGATTCCTTCAGGCTCATTATCCTCTGGAAAAATATAATCCGTCACCACTCCAGAATATTTCTTTCCATCAGAAGTGATTACCGTCACTCTTTTTCCTTCATAAGCTCTCAGTTTCACGATGTCACATCCTCTCTTACTGGATAAATATGTGTACCCTTATTAGAATAAATAATGAGCGCGTTATGGGTTTCATGTTCAGCGCCATCCAAATCAACATATACGCCAATTGGCTCGTCAGATCGAACACGCTCTTTCTTTACCCATTCACCCTTATTTGAAGAGATCAGCGTTCCTGTTCCATGAAGCCTTAAAATATAGCGCTGTGCTTTATCAGCACTAAAATAGGTGTAGCTTTTGCCTTGCTTATACAAAGGCGAATTACGGTCATGCTCCGATTGCTTGCTTTTCCGAATAGCAAGACTAACTTCACCCTTTTGCACAGCTCTTCGTAATACCGATGAGTTTATTTTAGCACGTTCAGGTTTATCTGTATAGGGTTTATGTCCCAGCTGAGCCGGAGTTCTCCGCACGCCCCATTTCATGCCTTTGATACCATAATGATAAAGCTCATCTGGATTTCTCCAGCGCCAAATACATTCATCCCTTCTCATTTTATTCCTTTACTCAAACGCATCCCGGTTCTTTTTCCACGCCACATAAGCGTCCATCATGGCCGCCACGGCATCGATCTTCTGATCCTGCCGCTGTTTGTAGAGCTTCCGGTTGCCGTTGGTGTCCGCCAGCGTAATGCAGTTGCCCATGGCAAATTGCATCAGCTGCTCGTCAAACAGCAGTTTCCGCTGTTCGCTCAGTTTTTTCAGCTCACCCAGCGGCACGCTTTCGGTCTTTGCGCCCTGGATCACTTTCACAACGCCAAAGGTGCTGTTTTCATCGCCCCAGCGCTTCACGAACTCCTGTGCGTTGTAGGGGTCGTAGCCAAACGCCCGTACGTCGTACTCGTTCTCCATGATAAAGTTGTCCAGGTCATCGTACACCTGCATCATGTCCAGGACTGTGCCGTCAAACACGAACAGGGTCCCTTCCCGCATGAACTCCTCATACTGCTGCCGTCTCGAAGCCGGAAGCTGGCTGAGGGTGTAGGATGTGATGTAGTCCCGGGTCTTGACCCCAAAATATCCGTTGGACAGTGGAAACAGGAAAGTAAAGGCGCAGAAGTCGTCGCCCATGGAAAGGTCCGCGCCCATGGCACAGGGCATCTGCCAGAAGCTTCTCTTCCTGTGGCACAGGGTCTCCTCGTAGGGGAAGAAATAGGTGTAGCCCTCCATAGGCAGGTTAAAGCGCTTGGCCAGAATATCGTTTCGGGCACTGGGGGATTTCTCCGCACGCTCCACGTCCAACTGGTAGGTCTCATAGCTCACGGTCTTGCCCAGATTCGGGTTGGCCTTCAGCCACATCTCCGGCTGACCCACTTCCTCGATGGAGTCCAGCTTGTAGTACCAGATGGACACATGGGGGTTGACGTACTCCCCTTTCAGGATGCTCATCAACTCCATTTTGATGTCGTCGCCGCAGCCGTTGCGCACCGTGCCCTCAGAGGAAGCCGCCACGATAAGGTAATTCTCGTTCTTGGCTGCACCCTGCTCAATGGCACCAATGGGGTCTTCCCGAATGTCGCAGGAGAGCCACTCGTCCACGGTGGCCACAGTGTCGCGCCGTCCTTGCAGCTTCTCAATGGTCATCGGGCGCACTTCCAGCAGGCTGTTGGTCAAAAAGTTCTCGATGCCCTTCTTGGTGGAAGCCATCTTCACCCGGTCTGCCTTGGAGCCGGTGGTGTTTTGCAGGCTGCCCTCGGTCATAAACTGGAATACCGGCCCCTTTGCCCGCGCCAATGCCGTGCGGAAGGGTGCCAGCACCTCCTCGGCCTGCTTCATGGTCGGGGCGGTGGTCAGCTGCTGGGTCGTGGTGGTGTACGCCGTCAGGAAGTAGGCCTGCAAAAACTCCAGATACATGGTCTTCGCAGCCGATCGGGTAATGATGAGGTACTGCTTTGTCACCAGCCGCTTTTTCAGCCGCCGGGTCTCGTAGTGTCCACCACCTCCGCGTTCGTTCGGCACAAAGACGCTTCGTTCCACAAAGTAGTACCATCCAAAGATCTCTTCCGCCCATAACTTGAAACTGTCCAGCAGCTTCACGTCGGTGCCATCGGTCAGGGTCAGCTCATCCTCGCAAAAGGAGATAAAGCCGTTCACTGCCTTGTCGTCATAGTAGATGCCCGGGTTGGCGATCAGGTCGTCGATCCGCTCCATCTCCATGGCAATTTCCCGGCATACGGGTATTTCGCCACGCATCACGGCCTCCCGAAAACGGCCGTAGTAGATCGGCGTGGCCGTGTTCGATAATGCCATTTTGGTTCCTCGTCTTGCTTCGTTTCACTCGTTCAGGCTTTGGGCCGGTAAAAGGGTTTGTCCAGGGTGTAAAAGCATCGGATATCATCCGGGCATTCGCATGTTCCCTGTCGGGCGCATCCGTCACAGATATCCTGTGTTACCCGTCCAAACCAGTCCTTTTTCTCCGGTGTTTCCATCCAGTGCTCCACCCATCGCGCTGCTACTGTCCGTCCCATGTGTTGTCATGCTCCACGTTCAGCCGCCATTCCATCTCGGAGGCGGTATTCTTCAGCGCTTCCATGGTTGTGCTGCTCTGGGGCGGGTCAAAGCCCAGCAGCCGTACCTTCACGGCCACGTAAGCCTTCACCGCTTCCACCTTCACCGGGTCGGCAACGAACTCCGTCCATTCGTTTTCTTTCCCGGAAATGGTGTACCCTTCGCCGGGCCCCACGCCCATCTGCACCAGTGCAAACAGCGCCATGTTGATGTACATGATGATGTCCGCATCAAAGTCGGTGCACTCCTCGGCAATGCCCAGCAGCTTCTTCACGCTCGTCAGGATCGAATTCATTTTGATTCCTCCTCGTGCTTTGCCTGTGCCTGCTTCCATACTTCATAGTCATGCTGTACTTTGGCCATAGCGCTCATGTACTCTTTCCGTTCACACATGTAATCCAGAAATTCATCATCATAGCATACATTTGGCATATCGAAACCAAAAGCCTTCGTTCTATTCATCGTTTCCAGCCTGTCCAGTACATGGTTCGCCGAATCCTTACCCAATGCCGCTTCTTTCTGAGCGCCTTCTTCAACCAGCTTGGTCAGCTTCCCCGCATCAATCGCCACCTGACCGGGCTTCAGCAAAACGAAGTCTCCCTCAGCACTCGGAGCAGCTTTTTGTGCGGCCGCATCCTGATCCTCATCCCTCCGCGGGACGATCTTCATCCCATCAAACGTGATATCCCCAGCCCGTGTTGCCCGCACCTGCTGTCCGTCCACATTCGTAGCCAGAGCATCATCAAAGTCAAAGCCCCTGTTCCGCGGTACAGCCGTATAGCCCTGCTGGAGCCCCGCTTCCGCAATGCCCACGTTCGCCCAGAGCAGTGCCTCATCCAGCTTGGTCAGCGCCAGGCTTCGTGCGCGGCTCGGTGCAAGGTGCTGGATCATCGCCTCGGCCTCTTCCAGCTTCCGCCGCAGCCCCATGGCGTAGTCCTGCTCTCGCCGGTTAAATGCTTTCTTCTGGTACATACTCATTTCCTCCATGGGCAGGTGTCGCCCGGTCTTCTTTCTCCGTCCGGCAGCTTCGGGCCCTTCCCCGTTCCGTAATGGATCACCTTGTGCGTTGCCGCCGAAACACAAATGGCGTTCTCCGGGTCAAGCAGCTTCTCGCTGTGCTGGAGAACGTCATCTTTTGTTATGGGGTTTATGTGGTGGATGGAGATCTTCGGTCGGATCGGCTTTCCGTCCCGCAGCACCCAGTCTGTGATCGGGTGGTCTTTGCACCCCAGGTCGCACCCCATGTCCCGGGCGATGATCCTGTCTCGGAACTGCCGCCACTCTCTCGATTGGTAGAAGTCCTGGTTCAGCCATCGGTCAAACCCAAAGGTGTCTCTCCCCACTTCCCCGTGCAGCTGTAAATACTCCAGCCTCTCCTCGTATGTCGGCAGGGTGCAAAGTTCCGTGTAGCTTTTCATAAGTGCTTTCATCACTCTTATCATTTACGATAACCGCTAAGCCGTCTTTTAACGGCTCGCCTGACTGATACACGAGAAGATGCCACAATCTCTCCAATTCTTCTCGTGTCATAGCCATCACCTTTTCACCGCATAATACTAATACCCACGACGACAAGCATAGTTGCTGCCACGACCAGCAGGTATGATATATAATGGTAGATATCGTCCTCGATATATCCGGAATCTGTCATAAAAACAGCAAACAGCCCAATCAGATTAAGGATTGCACCCGCTATAACCAGGTACCGCCCGTCCAACACAATTGTAATCATGCGCAGATTCCTCAAATATACCCACATGCCGCCATAAGCTCGCCAAACAGCAAAAAGCCGACCGTAGCATATGTCATTGCTGCAAGGATCGCATCAAATCGACGGCTCACCCCGATATAATCGACCCCAATAAAGATCTCAATGATCAGCAGTGGGATCGCAGCGAGGATCATGATCTGAAATACCTCAGCATTCATACTCGTCATCCTCTCCCAGGCCGTTGTATTTCTTCATAGCAGCAATGGCCTTCTCGTACAGTTCCTCAGAGTGCTTTGTATTCTGTAGTGTCTCAGTCTTTGCCCGCAGCAGCTTGTTTTCCTCTTCCAGCTTTGTTTTCTCCAACTCGTTCTTGGAAGTCGCCAGCTTCAGAAAATGGGTCGTCTCAGCGCTGGATGCCGTACCTTCCAGCAGTCGTTTCTCAACCAGCTTCATCGCCAGGTTGATCATATAGTTTTCTTGTGCTTCCGGGGTTCTTGCAGGCCGCGAAGTTGCAGCCGACATTTCGCCCGGAGCAGACTTCTTAGGTTTCATTGCAATAACCTCGTTTCACATTCTTATTTTGCTTTTGCAAGGGTTCATGGGAGTCGCAGTAGTACCAGTTAAGCCTGTCTCATTTGAAAGGAGAAGAAAAAGCAGATCATGCCCAATGGAGGTTGAACATCGTGAAAGCCCTGAACCCAAATATATAGGAGGATACTACTCCCATGAGCCCTTGCAAAAACCGCCGAAGTCCCGGTCTACACCCCAGAACCTCGGCAATTTCCCATATGACTGTAAATCTTAACACCTGCTGTGGATACAGGCATCGAGAGTTTACACAAATATAATCGGCAGCTTTCGCTGTCGGAGCCTTAAAGCCCAAATATCAATTTTCCCTCCGGGGAAATATCACAGACCGGCGCGATTTGAGAGGGGGTGTCGATTTTGAGACCCCCTCCCTATGGTTTACGCGGTCTGGCCGAGCGTGTCTTCGTCGGGCACGGTGACCTTGAGCTTCTTGTAGATGTTTATCGGGTCAGCAGCAACGATCTTATCGATTGCCTTCTCAATTTCATAGGCATTTTCGTTGTCCGTGAACTGAGAGGAGGTCTCGGCGATCCTCATAAGCAAACCGGAAGAGTTGTAGCTGTGCTCGACATCGTACTGATACCACTTCTCGAACTCATCGTACGGACTGTACGGGTTGTCAAAGGTGGTGAGAAAGCATCGAACCATTATTCAAAGCCTCTTTCTTAGTAGATTGTTACTTATTAAGCGCGCTGTAAACCGTGGACTCCGGAACACCGCAGGCCTTGGCGATTTCAGCATAAGAATAACCGCTTCGCAACATTGCGTTTGCTTTAGACATCTTTGCAGAAGTCATAACAGTAACGTTTTTCGGCATTGCACGCTTTACAATTTCGTCAGAATCAGACGAATTTAGGAATTTCGTCAACATATTGTCGGAAATTGCGCCAGCCTGAACAGCTTCCCATTCCCTGTCCGTGAAGGTAACCTTGGACTTGCGTCCGCTTGCACCAACAGAATCGCGAGCACGCTGCATCTCGACAGAAGAGATCTTCTTGATTTCTTTCTTGTCGATCGTAGGATCCAAGCCCTGTTCCTGAATCTTCGCCTTAATATTAGCGTTCGCAATCAGCATCGCTTTGCGCTCCTTAGGCTTGTTAGCGATCATGTTGTTATACTTCTCTTTCAGAGAGGCAACCTCAGGCGCATAGGTCTTGGCCGCTTCAGGGTTGCGCTGGATACCCTTCATATTGACCGCCTCTTTGCGCGCCTGGTTGGCCATAGCCTTCAGCTTGTTGGAGAAGTCCGCATACAGGTTCTCCTGGATGGTGCCAGAAGACAACGTGCGTGCATCCTTGGTCTCCGAGATCAAGCTAACAGTGTCCTCGGCCTTGCGTTCCTTACCCGTCTTGGGGTCGGTGAAGGTACGTCCGCTTTCTTTGTAGATGTATTCACCCGTTTCCTTATCGACTCGAACGCTACCACGACGCTCGGGTACACGAACCGTCTGCTTACGGCGAGACAGGAGCGTGGATGCGCCACCGTAGTGCGTAGCGCCTTCCTCGTCCACACGAATCTGCCACTTCTGTTTCAGTTCGGGGATACCGTTCTCACGCTCAGACCGCTTGTAGTCCAGCTTATGCTTTTCCGCATCGATAACGACCATGGAGTGCTTAACCGCACGTGCGAGCTCGTCCTCGTCGGCACCACGCAGCGTCATGTCAGTGATGAGGTTGGAGATCACGCCCATTTCGCGCTGCTTCTCCTCTTTCTTCATCAGCCTTACATTGTTCGGATTGCCTTCAGGAACTGCATAAGCGGTCTTGGGATCGAATCCTTCCAGTGCTTTCAGTGCACGGGTGGACTTGATGTTGACCTTGTCGGTAACAGGGATTGCCATAACCGTGTCGCCATCGAAGTCTGCGCCCGAAAGCCGCTCTGCAACCTTCGCATTGATACCGATTGCATCCTGAATCGCACCGAGATTCCGCTTGCCGCTGACATTCTTGTTGTTGACAGTCACAATGGGAATCTCAAAGGTACCTGCATGAGGATAACGGATCAGTGCAAGCCTAGTGCCATTTTCATAGGTAGGGCAATAAGCCTCTGTCTCCTTAATCTTATTGATCGGCAGGATAACCTTCGTGGACTGGCCCGGGAAAGCAGATGCCTTCAGAGTCATGGATGTTCCTTCAACCGTATCAGCAAAATCGTTGAGCAACTTCTTTTTGACCGTAGGATTATCGTACCGCATGATTTCATCATATTGGGCTTTATAATCCGCAACAGTAAGGTTAAGCTGGTTCTCGATCAGCTTCTTGGGCTGCTTGGAAAGGAACTGAGAAGAGACATTCCGAGACATCGTGTCCCAGTCGCCCTCCTCCTTCAGCTTGTTTATCGGTGAGAGATGCTCTTTGCCGTCATCGCCGATGTACATGCTCTGGCCGTTGGCTTTGATAGCTGCGCCAAACGGGTTATCAGGATCCGCTTTTGCTTCCTTAAGGACCTTCATCTTAGGTGTACCAGAAGGCTTATTAGTGTTGAACATAACGTCCACACCATCCGGCAGATCATCCGAATATACTGCCATACCCTTTAGATAATGGTCACCGTCAACGAGGATACGAACCTGCGCATAATGACTCTTACCAAGATCAAGGTCAGGCACACCACGGCGAATCTCCATAACACCGTCTTTGTCCAGACCGCCTTCATCGCCGTAACGAATCGCAACACGACTGGAATCCAGACTAGAGGGGCGCTGAAGCTTCGTGAAGGTCTCGCCGCCATCATCAGAATGGTAATCGCCCAGAGAATCGATCTGATCCTGATGCTGATAAGCATATTTCTGGTCAAACTCTGGCTTCGCGAGGACCGTAATGTTCGTCTGCTGACGGACATTGGTCGGCTGCCTGATGCCAACGCCATAGCGCTGATAGCCATATTCTGCTTCCAGAATATAAGCAGCCTCGTCCAACTTACTTTCCGACACACCGAGGACCTGATTTGCGCCCTCGGAAATATCAATCATGCCCTTTTTATCGACCTCTTCTTTCAAAGTCGCAGCAATCTTCTCAGCCTGACTGGCTTTTTCACCAATCGCATTGTTATACTTGGACCGCACGCTGGACTCGCTCATACCGAGCTTGTCACCAATTTCTTTCCAGCCCAGACCGTCATCCTTCAGAGCACGAATCTGATCGTATTCCAGCGCCTTGCGGTCGTGGCCTGCTTTCTGGCGTGCAGTACGGAACTCCGTCAGACCCATCTTATACTCATCAGGGAGAGAATCATTGATGGTCTCCAGAATCTCTTTCTCCGAGAGACCCTTCTTTTTGAGTTCCTCCACACGAGACAGGAAATCGCCGGAATGCTGATACGGATTATCGCCGGAACCCCAAGGATAGCGACCAGAATGCCGCTTGGTGCCATAGTGCTCCAGGATATTGCTTTCGGAAGTGATGCCAAAATAAGAACGGAGGTCTTTTTCAATCGGATTCATGCTGCCACTCCTAACAAAATATCGGTGATGATCGGGTCGAACTCTTTGATTTTAGCGATGATGGGGTTGATTTCCTCTTCAGTAGGATTCTCGACCCAAACTTCATCGTTCTGGTAGATGCGGAGCTCCATCCGAATATCTTTCGGGTGGTATCCGTACTCCAGGCAGAACAGAGCGGCATAAATAAAGAGCTGCTCCATGTGTGCAGGAACAGCTCCGGTTTTTAAGTCGTGGATGCGAAGGAACCCATCGTTGAACGAAATGGCATCCGCGGTTCCATAGCAGTTGTCGCTGTAATACAGCACCTGCTCAGTATCCATGCGGAAGCCAATGGCATCGTTCACATAGGTATTGAGGGTTTTCTTGTTCTTCGGCAGTTTCTGCTTCAGATCAATGCACTCTGCTGCAAATGCGTGCAGCCGTGTTCCCCGTTCCTTCGCCTGGTAATTAAGAACTGCATTGGTCAACCTATCTGCGTCATAGTTCAGCCAATGGTAGTTACTTGCTCCGAGGAGGGCATGTTTCCCCGTGAGCCTCGAATGATCTCGCCAGTTCATTAAGAACTTCCTCCTTGTTTTCGGGATAGATAAAGGAAGCAAAACTCATCTCGTCCATCTGCTGAACGTAATAGTCCTGATTTGGACGGTGAGATGCAGTTGCTGACTTCTTACCTTCCAATGCGCCCCACGTTGCCCCGTAAAGAACCAAGAGATCAGGAATTCCCTGAATCTCGTTTGGGTCAAGATGGACGACCATGCAGCCAGGAAAGCGTTCTTTCAGCTCCTTTACCAATCCTGTCTTGAATTTGTTTTCGAGCATGATACAACCTCCAAAATAAGAGGAACAGTGCATCCTGAGACGCATTCTATTCCCCCCATAAAAGGGGATGTTTTTCTCGCGTGAGTTTTTAGGATAAAATGTGAATTTTTAGGAATTTTTGAGCAAAAGAAAAGCCCCTGCAATTTTCATGCAGAGGCAATGCCGTGGTCATATTAAATTAGGTGAAAGAAATCAATCTCGTATCCCGGCGCACCAGCAAGAAATGCTCGACTACCATCGTCATCTTCCATATACTTGTACTCGCCATAGTCTTCATCCGGCTCAAGGTTAGAAGTCATGTAATCGTCCGGGTTGATACTTCTGGAAACATCTTCCGCTTCGAGGTGCGCCCCACATTTAGGACAATCCCATTCGAGCTCTCGAGTTTCCACCATCGGCTCACCACAAACACAAATCGGACGTTTCGTATGAACCTCTGCAAATTTATTCGCAAAGCATTCAACTTCGTTTCCATATTGGTCAGTTGTGATCCAATGTTCAATACCGTACTTATCCATAACTTTTCACCTCATATATGTTAGGAGTGCTACGTTCGTACACAGTGCTTTAAGGATACACTATTCGGCGCTCTTTTGCAAGGTGGAAATGGGTAAAAACTCGCTGTGGCCAAAAACCCGTTTTTTATCCTCTATTACTATATATAT
>ERZ1034626.217-NODE-217-length-42450-cov-126.778677_pt1 | contig 42450 bp, 35 predicted proteins | sample MGYA00520652_ERZ1034626 | MGnify/ENA primary metagenome ERZ1034626 (study PRJEB33766, sample SAMN09781765) | gut metagenome | biome: gut microbiome | host: Homo sapiens | place: Madagascar | study: EMG produced TPA metagenomics assembly of the PRJNA485056 data... | reverse complement strand
CCCTATGCCAAGATTGAGAATCTTGTATCCTAACCATTAGATGAATCGACCAAAAAAGTCGGTACTAAGACCGGCTCCTATATGTGAAGACTAAACTGTAGTCGATAGGGGAATCGAACCCCTATGCCAAGATTGAGAATCTTGTATCCTAACCATTAGATGAATCGACCAACGGTACATTATCAAAACAAGTTTGCGGAAGGTGGGGGATTCGAACCCCCGGTACGGTAACCCGCACGTCAGTTTAGCAAACTGGTGGTTTCAGCCACTCACCCAACCTTCCCGGTAGGACTCATTTCTGAATCACAAACATTGTTTCTCAAATGCGAGTGCAAAGGTAATACATTTTTTCGGTTCCACCAAATTTTTCTTGAATATTTTTTCAAAAAAATGCACTTTTCTGTGTTTTCTTACCTTTTGCACCCTACCCTCACACTTTTACACCTTATTATATTTATATATAAGGCTTAGAGTTCAGAACCCGTATATTGTCCCATAAACAAGATGGCACCCGTGCTGTGCTCCGTAATCATATAGATGAATGGACGATTGGCATGAAACTCCACCTTGCGTGGCTCTGGGCGCAAAGCCGTCAACTCCACCATCGCCATCGTCACAGCCGAAGCCTTGGTTCCCTCCTCGCTCACCTCGATCTTAGCCTTCTGCAGCATCTTCGAGATGCTCAGGTTACCAGATGCAAAATTGGAGAAGTCGGCACCACTGGTAAACATGGTCGGTGCGCCCAACTTACTGATGATGTCATTGAGACCCGTCTCCTGAGAGATGGTGAAGCGAGGCAACTTGAGGTCAACCACGCACTCATCCATGTTTCTTCCCAACTCGCCTATCTTCTTGGCATCCAAGTTTGCCATTACCTCGTCAATCAACTTGCCACGATTTGGCAAAATCACGGTCATGGAGTAAGAACCATTACCGTAAGGGAGGTTGACAGCAGCGAAATCAGCATTGTCCATATACTGATACTTGCCGTTGCGATGCATCATCTGCGTCTTCTTGATGTCACGAGTATAACCTTGGAAGTTCTCCAACTTGGTCTGGCGTGTATCAAACTTGTCCGTCCAAGTGCCATTGAAATAGATAGCATTCATAATATAGGACACAGCATCCGCATCCACCTGTTCGATGATTTTCGGAATCATGCCGTCGGTATGGTCGGAGCACCATCGGTTGATGCGCTTCAAGGTAGAAGCCTTGGAGAAGTCAAGGCTCTCGATACCAACCTTGTAATAGTTTTGCATCGTGCTGGCGAAACCATCCTTCAACTGATAGTGACGATTGAGAGCGATATAGTCGGCGATATTGATGGTGGTCGCCTTATCAAAGTGATTTGCACGGGTAATCAGCATCTGATAGAACTCATTCAAATCCCTCAAGCTGACCTTCTCGCAACCGATAGCCCTCATGATTTCCTGGCGAGTCTGACCATCGGCACCATTTGCCAACATACCCATGAGGTAAGATACGCTCATCGGAGACACCACTTTGGAATCGAAGCCCTTCATCTGACTGAAGAGATTCAAGGCGAAAGCATTGTTGTTCTCGATGATGTCACGCTGGGCATCACTCAAGATCAAGTAATTGTCATCCATCAGTCCGTCCTCACGGCTAGCCACCAAGTCATCTTGCTGGTTCTTCTTAGAATTGTCGGCGTTCTTGGTAGTGCCGCAAGAAGCCAAACCCATCATCATAGCCATCATAGCTAATGTCATCGTTACCTTTTTCATATCTTAGTTCATTTTATTCGTTAGACATTGTGTTATTTTTCGATTGTCACGTCTAGTAAACGAGAGAAAGCGAACAAACTTGCATCCCATATCGAGTTTTAACCAGCATTAACAGAGAGAAGACGGCAAGTCGACTCAGCTAGCAGCTGACCGTTCCACATTCCATATCCATATTTTTTACCATGAGATTTTCATAGCCTTCCCTCCTTCCTTCATCACCTTGACCACAAATGAGAAATTTCAAGCCAAGGGAATTTTTCACGCCTAACTAGGAAAAATTTCATACCTAACTAGGGAAGAATTTTTTCCTAACTATGTATAAATGAAAGTGGTACTAGGGAGGTCAAAATCCATCCCCAGACACGATATTCCTCATAGGAACAGAGGAATCATTGCCAAGACGTGGAAGGCGAAGAAAATGTAAATATCATTTACCCACTGCCAAAGCGAAGGAAAGCTATTAGCACCGGACCCCAAAGCCTCGATAATTGTCAAGGCGAGAAAGACGTACTCCCAGTCGGCTTGTTAAATCTTCCTAAATAAAAGATTTTTTCTTCGCAAGTTATGGTCAACTCAAAAGATTTTTGTAATTTTGCACCCCGAATGCTCATGGATTGGGCAGATGTTACAGAAAAAGTTAAGTTCGTTGGGGCTCAAATAAGTGCCGGCACGTTGCAGGACGCCTCGCGGAAAAACCCGTTTATATAATAAATTAATGTACGCAATCGTAGAAATTAACGGTCAGCAGTTCAAGGCTGAGGAGGGCAAGAAGCTCTTCGTACATCACATCAAGGATGTTGAGGCAGGTCAGACTGTTGAGTTCGACAAGGTTTTGCTCGTTGACAAAGACGGCGCAATCACTGTCGGTGCACCAGCTGTAGAGGGTGCAAGAGTAGTAGTAGAAGTTGTGAACCCACTCGTAAAGGGTGACAAGGTCATCGTCTTCAAGATGAAGCGCCGCAAGGACTATCGCAAGAAGAACGGTCACCGTGCACAGTTCACTGAAGTATCAATCAAATCTGTAATCGCTTAAAATTAGGAGGAATTAGAAAATGGCACATAAGAAAGGTGTTGGTAGTTCTAAGAACGGCCGTGAATCAGCTTCACAAAGATTAGGCGTTAAGATCTGGGGTGGTCAGAGCATCATCGCTGGTAACATCATCGTTCGTCAGCGTGGTAACAAGCACTACCCAGGTGAGAATGTTGCTCAGGGTAAGGATGATACTTTGTATGCTTTGGCAGACGGTATCGTTTACTTCCACAAGGGTCGTAAAGACAAGAGCACAGTTTCAGTTCTCTCTCCAGAGGTTTACGCTGAGAAGACCAAGAAAGCTGACGCTTAATTTTTAAAGTTTTAGAAAAACTTATTCCAAACAAACAATATAAAGCCTGCTCGCAAGAGTAGGCTTTTCTCGTTTTTCAAGCATTATTCCTGTTTTTGTGCTTAAAAATCAAAAATTCCTTCGTTTTCTTTCTCTATAAGAAATATTTTTTGTACTTTTGCCTACAAATAGTAAATCATATAAAAAAGAAAATCTTATGCTTACACTTAAACTTATCAGTGAAGAGACTGAACGTGTAGTCAAAGGCCTTGAGAAGAAGCATTTTCCTAATGCACGTGAGGCCGTAGAGAAAGTATTGGAGTACGACAAAATCCGTCGTGAGGCTCAGCAGAAGCTTGACACTAACAAGCAGCAAGCCAACCAGTTCGCAAAGCAAATCGGTGCTTTGATGAAAGAAGGTAAGAAAGAGGAAGCTGAATCCGCTAAGGCCCAGGTAGCTGCCCTCAAGGCAGACGGCAAGGCCCTCGAAGAAATCATGGAGAAGGCTCAGCAAGATATGACCAATGAGTTGTTGGAAATCCCTAACATCCCTTGCGATGAGGTTCCTGAGGGTAAGGATGCTACCGACAACGTGGTCGTTAAGGAAGGTGGCGAGAAGCCTAACCTCGGTCCTGACGCCCTCTGCCACTGGGATCTCTTGAAGAAGTTCAACCTCGTTGACTTCGACCTCGGTGTAAAGATCACAGGCGCAGGCTTCCCTGTATATATCGGCAAGATGGCTCGCTTCCAACGTGCCTTGGAGGCTTTCTTCCTCGATGAGGCTCGCAAGAGCGGTTACTTGGAGATTCAACCTCCTTATGTTGTCAATGAGGCTTCTGGTCTCGGTACTGGTCAGCTTCCAGACAAGGAAGGTCAGATGTACCACGCCAACCTCGACAACCTCTTCCTCATCCCTACTGCTGAGGTGCCTGTCACCAACATCTTCCGTGATGTCATCCTCGATGAGAAGGATCTTCCTATCAAGCGTTGCGCTTACTCTGCTTGCTTCCGCCGTGAGGCTGGTAGCTATGGTAAGGACGTACGTGGCTTGAACCGCTTGCACCAGTTCGATAAGGTGGAGATCGTTCGTATCGACAAGCCAGGTCACTCTTACGAGTCATTGAAGGAAATGCTCGACCACGTAGAGGGCTTGCTCAAGAAGTTGGAGTTGCCATACCACATCCTCCGCCTCTGCGGTGGTGACATGAGCTTCACCTCTTCTATCTGCTATGACTTCGAGACTTGGAGTGCTGCACAGCAGCGCTGGTTGGAGGTTTCTTCTGTATCCAACTTCGAGAGCTACCAGGCTAACCGTTTGCACTGCCGTTATCGCCATGCAGACGACAAGAAGATCGAGCTTTGCCACACATTGAATGGTTCAGCTTTGGCTTTGCCACGTATCGTAGCCTCTATCTTGGAGAACAACCAGACTCCAGAGGGTATCCGTGTACCTAAGGTATTGGTACCTTACTGCGGCTTCGAGATGCTCGATGACAAGAACTTCGACTAATCTCACAGAGATACAACACGACATCAAACCTAGTCGAACACTAGGCTTTCAATAACATTGTACGAGGATAACTCGGCAGTTGACTACAAGCTGCCGATGTTATCCTTTTGTGTTTCAAAAGCCCTATACCAAAAGACACATTACTAAGAACAACTAACAAATCATACAACATAAAAACCAAGAATAGCTATGAACAAGATTATCAGAAAAATACAATACTCTGAGAAGGTATTCCGCTTCGATGTGGAAGCACCACTGATTGCCAAGAGCCGCAAGGCAGGTAACTTCGTCATCATCCGTGTGGATGCCAACAGTGAGCGTATGCCTCTCACCATTGCCGATGCCGACATCGAAAAGGGAACTATCACCTTGGTGGTTCAGAAGGTAGGGCTCTCCTCTACCAAACTCTGCGCACTCAATGAGGGCGAGGAGATTCACGACGTGGTAGGTCCGCTCGGAAATCCTACCCACATCGAGAATTTCGGTACGGTCATCTGTGCTGGTGGTGGTGTCGGCGTAGCCCCTATGCTCCCTATCATCCGTGCCCTGAAAGCAGCTGGCAACCGAGTGCTCTCTGTCATCGCCGGAAGAAACAAGGAACTGGTCATCATGGAAGAGGAAGTTCGCAGTTCCAGCGACGAACTCATCATCATGACCGATGACGGAAGCTACGGCGAGAAAGGCGTGGTAACCGTGGGCATCGAGAAACTCATCAACCAGGAGCACATCGACAAGGTCTTTGCCATCGGTCCTCCTATCATGATGAAATTCTGCTGCCTCTTGACTCAGAAATACAATCTCCCTACCGACGTTTCCCTCAACACCATCATGGTGGACGGAACGGGTATGTGTGGCGCCTGCCGTCTGACCATCGGAGGCAAAACCAAGTTCGTCTGCATCGACGGTCCTGAGTTTGATGGAGCCTTGGTCGATTGGGACGAGATGTTCAAGCGCATGGGTACCTTCAAGGATGCCGAGCGTGAGGAGATGGAACACTTCGAGGAGCACTTGGCTAGCGTGGAAGCCAACAAGAAGAAAGAGACGACCGACGTGGAGATGGACGTAGAGCCTACTACTGAAAGCATCGCTGAACTGACAGACCGTAACTCAGAGTGGCGCAAGGAGTTACGTGCTTCCATGAAAGCAAAGGACAGAGGCAATATCGAACGTGTGAAGATGCCTGAGCTAGACCCTGTTTATCGTGCCACAACTCGTACCGAGGAGGTGAATATCGGTTTGACCAAGGAGATGGCGCTCACCGAGGCGAAACGATGCCTCGACTGTCCTAAGCCAACGTGTGTGGAGGGTTGCCCTGTCAACATCAACATTCCTTCCTTCATCAAGAATATCGAGCGTGGTCAGTTCCTCGCAGCGGCCAAGGTATTGAAGAATACCTCTGCCCTCCCTGCCGTCTGTGGTCGTGTTTGTCCACAGGAGAAGCAGTGTGAGAGCAAGTGTATCCAGTTGAAGATGAACAAGCCAGCCGTAGCCATCGGTTACCTGGAGCGTTTCGCCGCCGACTATGAACGCCAAAGTGGCAACATCTCCGTACCAGAGAAGGAAGCAGCTAATGGCATCAAGGTAGCAGTGGTAGGTTCCGGTCCTTCCGGTTTGAGTTTTGCAGGCGATATGGCGAAGATGGGCTTCGATGTCACCGTCTTCGAGGCATTGCACGAGATTGGCGGTGTATTGAAATATGGTATTCCAGAGTTCCGCCTGCCTAATTCCATCGTGGATGTGGAGATTGAGAACTTGAAGAAGATGGGCGTGAAATTCATTGCCGACTGCATCGTGGGCAAGACCATCAGCGTGAAGGATTTGAACGAACAAGGGTTCAAGGGAATCTTCGTAGGTTCAGGTGCTGGACTGCCAAACTTCATGAATATTCCTGGCGAGAATGCCCTCAACATCATGTCATCCAATGAGTATCTCACCCGTGTCAACCTGATGGATGCTGCCAATCCTCATTCTGACACCCCTATCAACTTGGGCAAGAAGGTGGTAGTAGTTGGTGGCGGTAATACTGCCATGGACAGTTGCCGTACCGCCAAGCGACTGGGTGCTGATGTCACACTCGTCTATCGCCGTTCAGAGGCAGAGATGCCAGCTCGTCTCGAAGAGGTGAAGCATGCCAAGGAAGAAGGCATCCACTTCCTCACCCTTCACAATCCGAAGGAATATGAGGCTGACGAGAAGGGAGCCGTGAAGAGCGTGGTGCTCGACGTGATGCAGTTGGGCGAGCCAGACGCAAGTGGTCGTCGCCGTCCTGAGGCTACAGGCGAGACTGTCACCTTGGAATGCGATCAAGTGATTGTTGCCGTCGGTGTCAGCCCTAACCCACTCGTTCCACAGAGTATCGAGGGATTGGAGTTAGGTCGCAAGAACACCATCGTGGTCAACGAGCAGATGCAGAGTTCACAACCAGAGATCTATGCAGGTGGCGACATCGTAAGAGGTGGTGCTACCGTGATTCTCGCCATGGGCGATGGTAGAAGAGCCGCTGAGAACATGGCAAAACAGCTGAAGTAAGCTTCGATAACCAACGAAGCTTACTCCAAAAATCAATGAAGCAGACTCCGATGGTCATCGAAGTCTGCTTCATTTTTTCAGTATCATTACTTGACGTGATTCTTCACAGCCTCCGCCAACTGCTCCAATGCTTGGCGAAGTACGCTTCTCTGCGTGGCAACATTCAGTCGCATGAATCCCTCGCCGCCAGGTCCGAACATCTCACCATCATTCAATGCCAAGTGAGCCTTGTCGATGAAGAGGTCAAGGAGTTGGTCGTGGTCAAGATGCAAGTCACGGCAGTTGAGCCATACCAAGAAGGAAGCCTGTGGGCGAAGAGGTCGAACGCCTGGGATATGCTCACGACAGAAATTCTCCACAAACTTGATGTTCTCTTCGATGTAAGCCAACATCTGCTTGCGCCATTCCTCACCCTTACGGAAAGCGGCGATAGTTGCGATAGGTGCGAAGAGCGTAGGCTCATCCAACTCATTGGCTACCAACCATCCATAGAACTTCTGGCGAATTTCCTCATTAGGAACGATGGCATAGCTGCTAATCAATCCTGCAATATTGAAGGTCTTGGTAGGAGCCTGGAAGGTGATACTGATGTCACGAGCCTTGTCAGACACCGAGGCAAAAGGAATATGCTTATGTCCGAAGATGGCAAGGTCGGCATGGATTTCATCCGAGATGACAAGCAAGTGATGCTCGTAGCAGAAGTCAGCCAAACGCTGCAAAGTCTCCTTGCTCCAAGTGATGCCTCCAGGGTTGTGAGGGTTGCAGAGGATGAATACCTTGCATTTCTCATCGCACACCTTCTCCAAGTTTTCGAAGTCCATGTCATAGTAGCCATCATCACGCATCTTGAGCGGATTGAAGACCACCTCACGTCCGTTGCCTTCAGGAGTCAAACGGAAAGGATGATAGACCGGTGGCTGAATGATGACTTTCTCATCAGGATTGGTGAAGACATTGACTACCAAGCCTATACCCTTGACGATACCAGGGATAAACTTAATCCATTCTCGCTTCACATCCCACTGATGATGGTCGTGAATCCAGTCGATGATGCTTGGCATGAAGTCCTCTGGCTCCACGGTGTAGCCGAAGAGAGAGTGCTCTAAACGAGCCTTCAAGGCATCAGTAATAAAAGATGGAGTCTCAAAGTCCATATCGGCGACCCAGAGGGGAAGAAGGTCTTCCCTTCCCCAGCGAGGCAAAAGCGCCCCATGTTTAAGGTCACCACTGCCCGAACGATCTATTATCTTGTCAAAATTATATTCCATTTTTATAAGGTTTTAAAAGGTGGAAAACCATTTTTGCGATTGGATTCTTCCCTCTTCGTTCTTCACTCTTCACTTAGTTTAATGCCTGCTTGATATCCTCAAACAAGTCATCGACATCCTCCAATCCAACACTGAGTCGAACCGTCGTATCCATCACATCCATACCAGCACGCTGACGGTCAGTAAATCCGCCAAAGATAGTACTAGCTGGGTGAATCGCCAGCGAGCGATTATCAAAGAGGTTCGTAGCACGATGAATCAACTTCAAATTGTTCAAGAAGACAAAGCAAGCCTCCTTGCTCTCCAAGTCGATGCAAACCATGGCACCAGCCGTCTTGCCAAACTGCTTCTGAGCCAAGGCGTGGAAAAGATTGCCCTCCAGACCAACATAGTTGACACGCTTGATTTGTGGAAGCTCCTGCAACTTCTTCGCCAACTCCAAGGCATTGCTACTCTGTACACGATAGCGAGCATCCAAAGTCTCCAAGCCGATGGTCTGCATATACGCCACCTGAGGAGTCATGTAAGCACCAAAGTTGAACAGCATCTCGCCATACAACTTCTTTCCAAAATAGCCACAATACTCAGTGCCATAGTCGATGACAACGCCACCAAGAGAAGTAGCACCACCACTCACGTACTTGGAGCTGGAAACAACTTCAATGTCAACGCCTAAGTCCTTGGCAGAGAACTGAGTAAAAGGAATGGCTGTGGTATCAGCCACCAAAGGAATATTCTTCTCGTGAGCCGCCGCAGAAAGAGCCTGCAAGTCGGCCACCTCCATCTGAGGATTGGTGATAATCTCCAAGAAGATACAACAGGAATTCTCATCCAAAGCCGCCTTGACCTCGTCAATGTTGGTCAAGTCGCAAAGATGAACCTTCACGCCAAAACGACGGAGAGTACCCAACAATAATGCATATGTATTACCGAAGAGATGCTTGGAAGTGACAATATTCTTGCCCTGAGCAGCCAACGCCAAGAAAGTGTTGCTGATGGCAGCCATACCCGAATTGAAGGCTGTGGCATGGTGAGCACCCGTGAGGGCAGCCACACGACGCTCGAAGTTGGTGACCGTTGGATTTTCGACACGTGAATAATCTGGAGCCTTGATCTTATCCGTGAAAGCCTCAGACATGATCTGTGCATTGTCAAACTCGTATGCCAAGGTATTATATACAGGCACGCTCAAAGAATCGTAAGCGTCACGACGCTCATAAGCCAAGTGAATGGCTTGGGTTTGTTTCTTCATCTTTATATCAATTTCGTTTTTATCCTTATCTTTACAACATATCTTGTCACCGACAAGTAATTGGCTGCAAAAGTACAAAAAAATCACGACATACTAATACCTAGAGAATGGTATTTTATAATAAATTGTAACTTTCTACGTTAAAAGAAATATGAAAAAGAAATTATTCTCCTTTATAATATGCCTCTTTGCCACCATCCAGATGATGGCACAGGGATTCACATTGCAAGGCAGGGTCACCGACCAAGACAACAATCCGATAGAACTCGCCACCGTCTCTGTCGTCAAGCAGGGTAAGGTCGCCTTCACATCGCTGAAGGGCGAGTTCAGCTTGCACCTCCAGTCGGCTGACAGCGTGGCGGTGAAGTTCACCATGATAGGCTACAAACCGAAAGTCAGAGTGCTTCGCCGTCCTAGAGGCAAGCAAACCCTTCAAGTCGTGCTCTATACGGACGACAACATCCTATCGGAAGTTCAGGTGACAGGACAAAAAATCCAGACAGGACAGACCGAGGAACTGAAGACGGAAGACACCAAACTGGCTCCTTCTGCCTCTGGCAACGCCGTAGAGGGACTCATCCAGCAACAAGCCGGCGTGAGCACCCACAACGAACTGTCTTCACAATACAATGTACGTGGCGGTGCTTTCGACGAGAACTCCGTATATATTAATAATGTGGAAATCTACCGTCCATTTCTCGTTAGGAGTGGTCAGCAGGAAGGTCTCTCCATCATCAATCCTTACATGGTCGATAAGATAGGCTTCTCGACCGGTGGATATGCCGCAAAATATGGCGACAAGATGAGCTCTGCGCTCGACATCACCTACAAGAAGTTGGAACCAAAGGGCAGCAAGAAGTCCATCACCGAGGGAACGCTTTCCGCCAGTCTGCTCGGCGCTGATGCCTACTTCGGACTAGGCACCAAGAAACTCTCCTGGCTCAACAGCGTCAGATACAAGACCAACCGATACCTACTTGGATCCACCGACACAAAGGGTGAATACAAGCCAAACTTCCTGGATTATCAGACCTACCTGAGTTATTCGCCCAACAAGCGATGGAAGGTAGATTTCATCGGCAACATCTCTGACAACCATTACAACTTCACGCCGAAAGACCGTGAGACGACCTTCGGAACACAAGAGAACGTGAAGAGTTTCCGTGTCTATTTCGATGGCCACGAGAAAGACCGCTTCCTCACCTACTTCGGCACCTTGGGCATCACACGCAACATCACCGACAAGACGAGCATTTCGCTCCTCGGTAGCGCCTTCTACACCAAGGAGCAAGAGAAGTACGACATCCAAGGACAATACTGGCTCGACCAGACGGAAACCTCGGAGAACCTCGGTGTGGGCACCTACTTTGAGCACGCACGCAACTATCTATCTGCAAGAGTATTGAGTGCCAAGTTGATGCTCAAGCACAAGACGAAGAAGCACGACATCGAGATGGCTTACACCTACAAGAAAGAGCACATCTCAGAGAACTCCGTTGAGTACGAGATGCGAGACAGTGCTGGCTATAGCGTGCCTCACAACGGCAAGGAACTCTACATGATATACTCGATGAGAGCCAACAACACGTTGGATGCCAACCGAATGGAGGCATACCTGCAAGACACCTACCGATTCACGAGCAAGGGCGGTCACACCCACTTCACCTTGAACTATGGTGTGAGAATGAGCCATTGGAGTTTCAACAAGGAGACCATCCTCAGCCCTCGTGTCTCACTGGGCATCATCCCTGCCTATAGCGAGAACACGACCTTCCGCTTTGCCGCCGGCCTGTACTATCAGGCGCCATTCTTCAAGGAGTTGCGAGATACCTCGACCGTGAACGGCATCACCTACGCCAACCTCAACGAGAAGATCAAGAGTCCTCGAAGCATCCACTTCATCGCCGGCTACGATTACCGATTCCGCATCAACAACTTGCGCTATCGCTTCTCGGCAGAGGCATATTACAAGGCTCTGGGCAACTTCATCCCCTACTCCGTCAACAACGTGAAGGTGGTATATTACGGCGAGAACCGTGCGAGCGGTCATGCCACAGGTATCGACCTCAAGCTCTACGGCGAGTTTGTACCTGGAGCAGACTCCTGGCTCACCTTCTCGCTGATGAACACCTCGATGAAACTCAACGGCAAGAGCGTGCCACTGCCTACCGACCAGCGATTCGCCGTCAACCTCTTCTTCACCGACTACTTCCCAGGAACGGAGAGATGGAGAATGTCATTGAAGCTAGCCTTGGCAGACGGACTACCATTCTCCACCCCACACAAGGAGTTGGAGACCAACACGTTCCGTGCGCCAGCCTACAAGCGAGCCGACATCGGCATGAGCTATCGCCTGCTCGACAACAGCAAGCATACCAAGAAGACGTTCCTCCGCAACATCTGGCTCGGCGTGGATTGTCTCAACCTATTCGGCATCGACAATGTGAACAGCTACTATTGGGTGACCGATGTAACCAACCAACAGTATGCTGTACCTAATTACCTAACAGGAAGACAAGTGAACGGGCGCATTTTGATAGAATTTTAAATATTTAACCGTAGTTAGTTTGCTATCTACGGTTTTTTTCGTACTTTTGCACGGAATTATGGAAAATCGACTATCTTAAGTCTGATTTAGCACATGATTTCATTGACAAGCTAAGATACACAATAAGAAAGAAAATAATACATAATATTCAATTATGAGCAAACAAGTAGAAAAGATTAAGGAGCTGATCGCTAAGCGCGAACAGGCTCGTCTTGGCGGTGGCGAGAAGGCCATCGAGAAGCAGCATGCACGTGGCAAATATACAGCTCGTGAGCGTATCGAAATGTTGGTAGATGCTGGCAGTTTCGAGGAGTACGACATGTTTAAGCTGCACCGTTGCACTAACTTCGGTATGGAGAAGAAGCAGTACCTCGGTGATGGTGTGGTAGCGGGTAGTGCTACTATAGCCGGCCGCCTGGTTTACGTATATGCTCAGGACTTCACCGTAAATGGTGGTTCACTCTCTGAGACTATGGCACAGAAGATCTGCAAGGTAATGGATATGGCTATGACTATGGGTGCACCTGTTATCTGCATGAACGACTCAGGTGGTGCTCGTATTCAGGAAGGTATCTGCGCCCTCGCTGGTTATGGTGAGATTTTCGAGCGCAACATCCTCGCTTCTGGTGTCATCCCACAGATTTCTGCTATCATGGGCCCTTGCGCCGGTGGTGCCGTTTACTCTCCAGGTTTGACCGACTTCATCATCATGAAGGAGCAGACTTCTTACATGTTCCTGACTGGTCCTAAGGTTGTAAAGACCGTAACCGGTGAGGACATTGATGCAGAGCACCTCGGTGGTGCATCTGTTCACGCAACCAAGAGTGGTGTAACCCACTTCGCTGCTAAGACTGAGGAAGAGGCTATCGAGATGATCAAGAGCCTGCTCTCTTACATCCCTAGCAACAATACAGAAGAGGCTCCACGCGTAGAATGCACAGACCCTATCGACCGCATGGACGATACTCTGAACGAGATTATCCCAGACGATCCAAACCAGGCATACGATATGTATAAGGTGATTGGTGCTGTAACCGATAACGGAGAGTTCTTCGAGGTTCAGCCTAAGTTCGCCAAGAACATCATCACAGGTTTCGCCCGCTTCAATGGTCAGAGCGTTGGTATCGTAGCCAACCAGCCAGCAGCTTACGCAGGTGTACTCGATGTAAACGCTAGCCGCAAGGCAGCACGCTTCGTCCGTTTCTGCGATGCCTTCAATATTCCTATCGTATCTCTCGTTGACGTACCAGGATTCTTGCCAGGTACAGGTCAGGAGTACAACGCTGTCATCCTCCACGGTGCACAGTTGCTCTACGCTTACGGCGAGGCTACCGTGCCAAAGATCACTATCACATTGCGTAAGAGCTATGGTGGTAGCCACATCGTGATGGGTTGCAAGCAGTTGCGTGCCGACTTGAACTTCGCTTGGCCATCTTCAGAGATTGCCGTAATGGGTGCCAGCGGTGCCGTTGCCGTTCTCTGTGGTAAGGAAGCTAAGGCTAAGAAGGAAGCTGGCGAGGATGTAAAGGCATTCCTGGCTGAGAAGGAGCAGGAGTATACTGACAAGTTTGCTAATCCATATCAGGCAGCTCAGTATGGTTACATCGATGATGTCATCGAGCCACGTAACACCCGTTTCCGCATCTGCCGTGGTTTGGCTCAGCTCGCTACCAAGCGTCAGAGCTTACCAGCTAAGAAGCATGGCTGTATGCCAATGTAATGATATAATTAAACATTAGAATAAATGGATAAGAATATTTATGCTGCGATTGCCATGGCACTCTATGAGTACCAGGGCAATAACGTACACGACAAGGAGCCTGGCATCATCACTATCAAGCCACGTCAGACGATGTGGAACGCCAAGTTCTTGAGTTTAACAGCTAAACCATAAAAGAAAGAAATGAAAGAGTTTAAATATACAATCGACGGAAAAGAATACAAGGTTCAGATTGAGGGTGTTGAGGACAACATCGCAAGCGTGAACGTGAATGGCGAAGCTTACAAGGTAGAAATGGAGAAGGAAGCTGAGCCTGAAAAGAAGAAGGTAGTGCTCGGTAAGCCAGCTGCCGCTTCTGATGATGCAGAGGCTACTCCTGCTGCCAATGTCAACACAGCCAACGCAGTGAAGGCTCCTCTCCCTGGTACTATCACCAGCATCGAGGTTACTGTTGGTCAGGAGGTGAAGGCAGGTGACACCGTTGTTGTCCTTGAGGCCATGAAGATGCAGAACAACATCGAGGCTGAGAAGGATGGCAAGGTAACAGCTATCTGCGTAAAGCCTGGTCAGGCAGTGCTCGAAGAGGACGCTTTGATCGTCATCGAGTAAATCTACTGACGAGAGCTTCAGTTTTTATAAAAGGGAAATCGCAATTTTACCATTTATAAATTAGAAAAAGGGTCGCAGGCATTCAGTTGCCTAGCGACCCTTCATTGTTTTTATAAGAGACTACCAATCCTAGCTTTTATAAGAGACTTTCATCCCCCAGCAGCAGAGAAACAAAAAGGGGATGCCTCCCGAAAGAGAACACCCCCATGGATTGGAATTATCTTGTTTTTAACAATACAAGACACAATTAAACAAAGTTGTTACTTCTAATAAATCACTTTCCTGCCCTTGTGAACATAAATATGTCCCTTCACCAAGTTTAGCACTCTCTGTCCCATTAGATTATAGTAAACATCATCCTCCACAACATTTACTGTAGGACGAGTGATACCAGTCGTAGGACGCTGACGAGGTGTAATAACAAAAGGCTTATCATCATAACCTTCTATCAAATGCAAGTCGGCAATAGAATTGATTTCTGTCGAAGTTTCTCCCAACCAGCCGCAATACTGGAAAATGCCCGTCTTCACACGAATGAAGTCTATATGGTCGAGTACAACCTGATTGCCTTCATCATCCACCGCCCAGTTGATGTCAAAAGACGAATAGAGCGAGTCGGTGGCAGGTGAAGCATCCACATAGCCATATGCATCCTTGGCATAGCGATATTGTATCCAATAAGTACCTTTACCACTAGTTTCTATGGCATTATTGGGTAGCTTACCTCCCTTGAATGTCAATTCATCCTTACCTTCCCATATAGGCCAATAAGTCTGTTTGTGAGAAACATTCTTCATGTGATATCCTGTGGAATCACGATGCTCTCCATTCTTATCAGTCCATGAGCACTCCCATTTGATGTATTTGTCGTATGAAGGACTAAACTGTGTATGGTCTCCACTCTCTGCCGTTGGCTTATAGTAGGTGATTTGGAAATCGTGGATTTCAGAAGTATAATATTCAGAACCAGCCAACTCATACCATTTTGCCTCTTCCAAGTTTTTTCCTACTCCTACATAAACGATACCAGGCTCGATGGAGCCACCGATGGTTTCTTTTCCATATATCGGGTCAGCATTGGAATAGAAACCATTGCCCAATATCAGAATATCGGAACCTGGCTTGTTCTCTATCGGATGGTCGAACTTGACGGTGATATAACCACCGTATGTACCGAGGTGCACCAAACCATCACCACTCAACTGTTCCTCGCATCCTTGGTTCACATCGTCTTGCGTGGAGTTTTCATCTGCAGCAGGCAGGGTATTGACGAATTGTCCTGGTGCCGGATGGTACTCCAACACCTCGACCTTTTGTGTCTGCGCCTGCACAGCAAAGGCAAGCACAGACAAGACAGAAGTCAATATAACTTGTTTTATACTTAAAACCATAAATTATTTATAGATTTCAATATCATCGATTACAAGATATGCAGGAGCAGCAAAGCCATTGCCATTGTCCTGGTCCTTAGAGAACTCATAGTTGATTTTCAATGTGTTAATCTTGCCAAGAGAAGATAAGTTTACATAAGCCCAATCGGTCAAAGCCTTTTTGCCATCCTGAATCCGATATTTTACCATACCCTGAGAGATACCTGATGCATCGAAACCTTCGAAAGTAACATCTATAAAGGTATCATCAGAAGCAGGCTGGTTAAGGCCATCTCCAAACGATACTGAATGAAGGAAATATGAATTGTTGGTTATCCACAAGCCCTTGATTTGACGAGCCACACCATCCTGGAAATCAAAGATAGGACGAGAATCTGTTGCATACTGACTTCCATCATTATAACCGTATGTCACAATAAAGTTATCGCCAGAGTGAGCAGGAGTTTCTGTAGGCAGAGAAAGCTGCGTATTGGAGCTACCATTTGCAATATCACAATGATAATTAGAAACAGCAGCTCCACCTGACCAATAAGCCCAACTACCATATGCATTATTCAACTTAGAGTGCAAGGAAGTTTCCTCATCTGTCCATTCATAAACACCTTCATCTGTGTCGAAACCAAAACCTTTTTCTCCATAAAGCAACTTACCACCATACTCAGGAGAGTCAATCAAGGCATTCCACTTGTCACCCTCAAAATCTATGGTATAAAAAGTTGCTTCCTTGACCAAGCCCATCACACTATACTGTGATGTCAACTCATTGAAGACAACAAGTACAGAATCCTGCTGATAACCACTCTCGAAAGTATAGAACTTAGTGCTCCCCTTTGTGGCTATTCCTGATACTGAGATTGGCGCATTGGCATCACCTGCTGGACCATAATAAAGGTCGGAACCAGTATTGGTAGATACCTGCAACTTAAAGGTATCATCAGTCTTTGGCATCAACTTGCCCGCCCAGACATAGTCGGCAACAAGACTCATGCCCTTGAACTGGAAGGTTGTGGCCTTTCCAAAGAGACTTACAGACTTCAAATTAGACTTATAAACTGGTGCTTTGGCTGGCACGGTTGGATGTTCGTCAGTAACAGTGATAGTAGTGCTTTCCAAAGGAAAAGAATACTTAGCTCCGTTAGACTCTACAGTGAAAACTGATTGCGCAGAAGCAACCAATGGCATAGCCATCAACAATGAAACGAATATCTTTTTCATACGATTTAATTCTTTTACTTGATTACTTTTCTTGTTTTACCATTACTCTTGATAATATAGATTTTACCCGGTACTATGCGAGTGGCTTTCGTACCATCTATATTATAAAATTCCTCCACATTCTTACCATCTACTACCACCGACTCATGGATGCCAGTTGGTGTAAAGTCGTGGCTCTCGGCTGTGATTTTCTCCACGTCAGAGAGTTCAGCCAATACAAGCTGCTTGTTGTCCTTTTGTGATAGGACACACAACTTGCCATCCTCACTTACAATCTTTGGTTGATCGGTGAAAGCCACATACTTGCTATCGCCCGACTTGAGAGTCACACACACAGCGTTGAGAACTGCATCTGAGGCGAAAGCTGAAAGAGCAATGAAAGGCATTGCCATCATAAGTAAATACTTCCTCATAAACTATTGTTTTAATTTATTGTTATACTTACCCTCTGTAACGAGAGCTTTATTTGATTGCTAAGAAATGCGCAGGGTTCAAGCCATCCAAGTAGTACTTGTTGAGTTGCTTGCCCTGTCCGTCAAACTCATAGACGTAGGCATTGGTGGCATAACTTCTCGCATCCGAGACATAGAGGTGACCGGAATAAGGAGAGATATAGATGCCGTATGGAGACTGCATCTTCTTGATAGTCGTCTCCGCGCCAACATACTCCGACAAGCCATCCTCAACATACATGGATGGCAGGTCGATGGTATGGATAGAGTACTGATACTCACCAGTATTATACGAATAGGCTGAACCTATGGTATAGAACTTTCCTCCATACGTGCAATTATAGGTGGCGGGGAAATCAAAGACCTTGAACTCCTCGCTCTCCATGTTCAGTACCACAGACCTGGGAGCCACATCATAGTAGTCGCCACAAGAGTTGATACAGATAAACTGACCGCACTGCGACATCTTGCCAAAGAGGTTGATGCACCCCGTGTCGATGCGCTTGAGCTCTTTCATCGTCTGGGCATCTATCACCGAAATGGTAGATTCATATTCATGCCCCTCCTGGAAAGAATACCCTCCGGTATTAGCCACGAAAAGACGCCCCTTGTAATAGGCAATGCCCTCCGGCTCATAACCCACATGGCAGGTATCCACGATTTCCTTCGTTCTCACATCCACCTTCGCCACATAACCATGGTTGGCATACGAGGTACAATAGAGGTAGTCGCCATCTGTAGCCAACTTGCGATTGTTCGGGATGTCCTCGGTGGCAGCTATTGCCCTTCCATCAGGATAAATATACTGAATGATGTTCGACCAGTTCACAGAGATGGCTATCAAGGTATCGTTTACCTGAATGATGTCATTGCCTGTGTCACCCAGACGATGCTTTGGATTTTGCTTCTGATACCACTTGTTGACGAGCGTTCCCTGATCGAGATAAGAGATGCAGGAGTTGTCCATGCCCCATAATCCCTCACAGAGTATCAAGAGCTTGTCCTCCGTCTTCGTAGGTGTAGAGATGACGACTTCATCGTTCACCTCCATACGGCATCCCGAAAGAAAGCAAGATAATGTAATCAACAAAGCCAACAACCAACCTTTATTTTTAAAATGAGTCTTCATTACAATTCAAACTTTAACGTACACTTCCAGTTTCTTCCCGGCATCGGATAGCGTTTTACCACTTCATGGCGAGAATCGGTCACATTGTTACATTCTATGGTACCTTGCAACACATACTTTCCTATCTTGAATCGCTTGTTCAACTTCAAGTCTATCGTGTACCAATCGCCCAACAGGTCGTCAGCATTATTGGACACCAACGCAAAGCGCTCACCTGTATAAAGGAATGAGGTGCAGAGCGAATAGGAATCATATCCCAAGTCAAGAATGACCGAACCCGAATGCATCGGTGAGTACGGAATGTAATTCTTGTACTCTGGATCGGAAGGCATCGTATAGTCCTTGTCTATCTGATAGGTATAGTTGGCATTAGCCGCCAATGAGAACTTGCCCCAGTCCTGATTATACCCACCAGAGAAAGATGCACCATACGACTTCACCTTGCCAAAGTTGACCATCGACCAGCGGAACTGACACTTCATCGGTATCGCCACGATCTTGTCATCAATATGGTTATAATACCCATCAACCGCAAAATGGAATCGCTTACCCTTATAGTCGATACCCGCATCCCATTGCGAGGTATATTCCGGATTCAACTTCGTATTGCCCACCAAGGTATAGTACAAGTCGTTGAGCGTAGGAGCTCGGAAGATGCGCTTGTGGAAGGCACGGAATATCCACTCATCTTTCTTATACGACAAGAGGAACATCGGCGTGAGTTTCTGCAAGGGTCCAGCCTGCCCCACCGTATGGTCTTGTATATGCGTATAGAGCAATGCCACATTTGCCTCCAAACCTCGATAAGAGCCGATGATGGAAAGCAACGACTTTGAGTTGATGCGATACACATAATGGAAACGATAGACATCACAATTGAGGTCAGACCATCGCAGGTCGGTACTTGCCGTCACCGAAAGATAGGGCGAGTTGAAGGAGCCTGCCACCGAACCATACACGTCTTGCTGGGCATAGTGATTGTTACAATACATAGTCGCCGCATTGGTGGATGGGTCTTGCAGATAGTGCAAGTAATCATAAGCATACTTCAAGTTCGCCTTCAAGCCCCATCTGCTCCACAACTTCTTATACGAAGCCTGGGCAAAGAAGTTTTGGTCCCATTGCCTATCCGTGGAATCCCACTGGTCGGAAAGACGACGGATGACAGGTCCCGGCAATCCTCGGTCTGAATTGTAATAATAGGCATGAAGCGTCAACCCCTTGTAGAATCCAGCAGCCTCCAAACGATAGAAGGAGATGTCGGAGTTGTGCCGCACGCCAATCGTATCTTCTGAAGCCGACTGAAATCGGAATTTGTAGTCACCGTCCGTATGCTGGTACTCACCATCGAAGAAGAAGTAATCCTTCAACGAGAAATAAGCTTTCACCTTATTCAAACCGAAAGAACCATTGCCATACTCCACTTGTGCGGTGGTACGGTCTGGTCGTTTGGTCTGCATATAGACGGTGGCAGCAGAAGCATACTCTGAGGCCGACTGCAATCGCTCATTCTTGTTGGCATTGTATAGTGATACAGATTCCATATTGGACAAAGAATACTTGCCCAAATCGACTTGTCCATTTTGTACATTGGTGATGCGGATACCGTCAAGATACACTCCGACATGCTGCGAGCCGAGAGAACGCACGTTGACTGTTTTCAAGCCTCCCAATCCACCATAATCCTTTATCTGTACGCCCGAAAAGTACTTCAAGGCATCAGCCACGGATGTCGTGGAAAGGTTCTGCAAAGTGCTCCCCGATATTGTCTGACTTGGTGTAAGATAATGCGGTTTCTCACCGACACACACGACATCATCCAATGAGAGCGTATCACGATGCAATCCTTTCTCTTGACGCGAACGGTTACTATCTATGCTCTGCGCATAACCAGAGGTTACACCCACACACAACAATGCTAAGAAGACATTCCTCTTCATTATACATCTATGTTATTAATAAAATGATTCGTCCTTCAAAGTCCATCCCACGGGACTTGATGGCAGCATCGCCACATCTAGCTTTCTGGTAGTTTCACTACGCTTCATCCAGCAGATGCAGAGATGACAACGGCAGGTCTTCTGACTTACATCTCGTCTTCACATCGCTACGAGCTTTCCGCAGATATTCCATGAAATCGGCATCCTGCCCTATATATAATGATGTGTGACCCAAGGCAAGCGGTCTTCCCGAAAAAATGTCAGTGACCTTTTGGTGCTTGCCTGCCCTCCCCCAAGAGGAGGATAGATGTTTACAGCAGCGGGACTGCTCAGGCTTCTCACCTGATTCCCTTTTAATCACTACGCACGCATCCTGGCATTTCAACCAAAATGACCATCGCCCCTGTGTCGGCACGACGTGGCAGTGAACCAATTGCGGGTGCAAAGATAATCATTTCAAGCGAATTGACAAAAAAATCACAGCAAAAAGTCTCTTTTGATAGGAAAAGGGAAGATTTCTGCTCTATTTTTTGGCAAGAAAGAAGAAATATCGTATTTTTGCAGAAAGAAAAGAAATGTATTATGGCAACAGAAGGATATAAGAGCAAGCAGTACAATCAGCCGACCAAGCGATTCGTACAGACGATGGAGTTGAAGGATGACTCCGAGCTGATCAAGAAATATAAGGAAGCGCACGACAAGGAGCATTTCTGGGACGAAATCAAGCAAGGTATCCAAGCCGTGGGCATCCGGGAGATGGAGATTTACATCTTGGGCAATCGCCTCGTGATGATAGTGGATGCTCCTCTCGACTTCGACTGGGATACCGCCATGGCAAAACTCGCCACCCTGCCTAGACAAGAGGAATGGGAGAAGCACGTGGCAGAGTTCCAAGACTGTGCCGCCGATGCCACATCCGACCAGAAATGGCAGATGATGGAGCGGATGTTCTATCTATATGAATAGGGGCTCGCTTCTTTATCATTTCACCTCCATTACCTCCGGATGCTCCGCCTTCTCCTGCTTCTTGAGTTTCTTCACCACCTCGCTATAGCTGTGGCGGAGCAAGCCTTGTATCACTTCATCTTCCAGAAGCCCCGTGAGGTTCACTTGGTTCCAATACTTCTTGTTCCAATGCCAAGCGGGTTCTATCTCGGGATGGTTCTCACGTAGTTCGAGGGCATAGTCGGAATGGCATTTCATCGTTACCCTGTCTGGGCGTTCCAAGTCGAGACAAGCGAATATCTTGCCCAAGACCCTAAACACCAACGTGGTTTCGTCGAAGGGAAAATCCTCGGTCACGAGAGGCAGGGAGAGGCAATACTCTCGAATGGTTTCTATGTTCATAACATTTGGGAAAATATAGAATTAACTTATCATCTCACGATACAAATCTACTGGCCCTAAATGCCACAATTTTGTACTCTCTTTCTCTAATCTTTTATAAACGTCAGATTGATAAATCTGACTTACAGCATCAGAAATGCTCATACCTTTGTCTTCAGCAAGCATCTCTGCCATCCAACTCACTTTAGAAGGAAGAAAGAAATACAAGTTGTCTTGATTCACAGTTAAGTTCATAATATTACCTCCTTTGCTTCTATAAATGACAAATAACGCAAAGCTTCCTCCGTATGAAAGAGATATTGATCCACCAACTTATAGGTTTTCAATTCCCTTATCAATGAAGCCTTACCAAGTACTCCACCTTCATACAAAGCAAAAGCAGCGTATACCCTATCATTGGCAACAGGCCCATATACTATATCATAAGAATGCGTAAAACCATTCTGTGTTCTATTAGCCATCACAAAATCTACCCACTCATCAGAAGGCTTTGCAAAAAGCAAGGAATTTAGCTTTCTCAAAGAACTAAAGTCAAACTCGTATACGTTAACATAGCCTTTGACCGAACCATTTTCCTTGGCACGCCGTCTAACCCAAGCCTCAGCTTGCTGAAAAGATGTTGTGGCATAAAAACCATCGCCATAATCCAATGTTCTTACAGCCTTTCTGATTTCGGGATGGTCAACTATTTCCAAACTGCCATGATAGAGTTTCATCTGCAAACCTCCTCTCTGGTCTTTCTAATTTGAATAAATTCATCTATATCTGCGAGGAGCCATTGCTTGCTCTGCGTATGCAGCACATCGAAATGCTCCGCCAGATACTCCAGCACACCATATAGCTTCAAGACCTGAACTGCATCAGCTCCCGAAATACCTTTTTCCGTTTTGTATTGCTCAATACAAAACGAAAGGAAATATGCTATGTCTAAGTTTCGTTTATCCATTATTTATCTAATGTTATATTCGTCTTTATCACACAAAACACTTTCACGCCGCTAAATTACAAATAATATTTGGAATCACAAAAGATTCAAGACGTTATTTTTGGTCGTTTCAATTTAAAGTAGTACTTTTGCCGACGATTTAACAATAGTTTTATGGATACAGAACAATTATCAATGACCAAGAAAACCATCGTGGGAGTACAATTCCTCTTCGTGGCTTTCGGCGCAACGGTCTTGGTGCCGCTCCTCATCGGCATCGACCCTGCAACGGCTCTCTTCACCGCAGGTGTGGGAACCTTCCTATTCCATTTCATCACTGGCGGCAAGGTACCTATCTTCCTCGGTAGCTCCTTCGCCTTCATCGCCCCTATCATCGCAGCCAGCAAACAGTGGGGATTGCCGGGAACCATCGCCGGACTCACGAGCGTCTCACTGGTGTATTTCGTGATGAGTGCCCTCGTGAAATGGCAAGGCAAGAAACTGCTCGACCGCATCTTCCCTCCAGTGGTCATCGGACCAGCCATCATCCTCATCGGTCTCTCCCTCTCCGGCAGTGCCGTGGATATGGCGAAGACCAACTGGATTCTCGCCTTCTCCTCCCTCATCACCGCCATCCTCGTGCTCACCTTCTGCAAGGGACTGATGAAGCTCGTGCCCATCATCACGGGTGTGGTCGTGGGATATATCATCGCCATCTGCATGGGCGAGGTGGACTTTTCGGGTATCGCTGCGGCATCTTGGTTCTCCTGCCCTATCTCTTTCGATACCATCACCCATTTCTCCTGGAGCCCGTTCCTCTATATGATACCCGTTGCGATAGCACCGGTATTGGAACATATCGGCGATGTCTATGTAGTAAGCGCCGTGGCTAAGAAAGACTTCGTGAAGGAGCCGGGCATCCATCGCACCATGTTGGGTGACGGAGTGGCATGCCTTGTATCAGCCTTCCTCGGCGGTCCTCCTGAGACGACTTATTCCGAGGTGACAGGAGCCATGTCGATTACCAAGGTGACGAGTCCTGCGGTGATTCGCATCTCAGCAGCCACTGCCATCTGCTTCTCCATCGTAGGAAAGTTGAGTGCCTTGTTGCAGAGCATTCCGCAAGCGGTATTGGGTGGCATCATGCTCTTGCTCTTCGGTACCATCGCCAGCGTGGGCGTGCAGAACTTGATGCAAAACAAGGTCGATATGAACAATACTCGCAACGTGATCATCATCTCCGTGATGCTCACCATGGGATTGGGAGGTGCCGTGCTCTCTTCAGGCAACTTCGCCATCTCTGGCATCGGTCTCTCTGCCGTCATCGGCGTCATCCTCAACCTCGTCTTACCTAAGAAGTTGGAAGAGGAGAAGACGGAGGAATAAAGAATATCAGTTATGCTCTCATATATCATGAGATAACCCATAAGAAAGCCTTTACTGGCGATTCTTATAAGCCCCCAAGGAATGGCTTCAAAAAAAACGTCCCGATGTTTTTGGAAAAACATCGGGACGTTTTTATATTTTCCTCGGGAGGTTTTTCTGAAAGCCTCCCCGAAGGATGAATGATTCTGTGACCTAGTCCATCATCCTTCCTTGATTATCCAGTCGGTGACTGTACGCTGATTGCTATCGAAATTGATGCATGCTAATCTTAACATCTTGATTAGGATAAGCATCGAGAGTAGAGGCAAAGAGAGACTTTCCGAATCGTCTTGGACGACTCAGAAAGACATAAGACATTCCTTTTTTTTCGGAAATCAACGATGTATTTCGTCTTATCAACATAGAGATAATGCCCCTCTCGAATCTTCTCGAAAGTCTGAATTCCGACCGGATATTTATTTACGATTTCTTCCATATTTTCCTTGCTTTGCATTTTCACGCCGCCAAATTACAATAAAAAAATGGATAGTAATCGTCTTACCATTAAAAGTTCATTATTCCTCTGGACAAACAAACTTATCGCCTGTCTGCTTAATCAACTCACGAGCATATTTCTCAGGATAGCCCGGACGAACAGGACGAGCACCCAAGCCTTCTGGGGTACGCTCAAACTTGCCATCCTTGGTAGTAGGCTTGATAATCATATCGTTGTACTTCACTACCATGAACTGGAAGAGCTGCTTCCAACGAGCCAACATCTGCTGAGCCTTCTCGATACCATAGTCGTTAAGATATTTCACTGCCTGCTGAGGATTCTGCTTATAAAGTTTCTGAGCCTTTGCCTCCACAGACTTCTGCGCTGCGAAATAGCTATTGTCGAGGCTATCACGCACCTCCTTCAAACTTGGGAACATCAAACTGTAACGAGGATAAACCATATTGCTCGTCATATTGCATACCCAATAAGCATTCTTGTCGCTGAATGTCACAGCGTCGGCACCAGGTGTATTGTAGCACTCAGGCTGAACGGTGGAGCTGCAATAGATCGGGGTGAACGCCACCATATTGGCATCGTCATTACCAAACCAAAGTACGCCACCAATCTCTCTTGGCAACCAAGAGCGCATCTGGCTGACATATACGAAACCACTCTGCTGGGTGCTGGTAGGACGCTCATTGAAGCACTGCTTGCCATCCACCTTAAACATCAATGGAGTTGGGCGATAAGGCATCTGCCAGATACCACCACCGAGGTCATCGCCATCATCAACAGACAATGGAGTGCCCTCGTAATGGTCTCTCATACAAGCCTCTACATCCTGTACGCTCACCTTCTTGTCTGGCACTACCCAGAGAGGCATATCCTCTGCATTAGGGTCCTTACCCAAAGCCCAAGGCAGATATCGGCTCATGTCCTTGAAATGGTTCAATAACGCCCAAGCACGTGCATCGCAGAAGCGACGACCGGAGAAGTCAGGCTTGGCGTATGCCATCTTCCAAGAGAAGTCGGCATCCTTGCCAGTAAACCAACCCTGAGAGCGAGCGAACTTCACGACATCCTTGGCATACATCACGTTCTTCTTGTCCTTCATGTTGAACTTGCCGATGCGGCTCTGATTGGCATGCGCACAGATGGCATCATCAGGAATGCGCTGAGCTACCCAAACGACACCCTTGCTACCTGGCCCCTTGCCCATCATCTCCATGATCCAAGCCTCGTTAGGGTCGCAGATGGTAAAGGTCTCACCCTCAGAGTTATAACCATAGGTCTCAGCCAAGGTAGTCATCACCTTGATAGCCTCACGAGCGGTCTTGGAACGTTGGAGGGCGATATAGATGAGCGAACCATAGTCGATGATACCGGTGGAATCCACCATCTCCTCACGACCACCATAGGTAGTCTCACCTATCGTCACCTGATACTCATTGATGTTGCCGATGACATTGTATGTCTCAGCAGCCTCAGGTATCTCACCATGATACTTATTGGTGTCCCAATCAAAAACCTTGCGCATCTCGCCTTTGGCGTGCTTTGCCGCAGGATAATGACAAAGATACTGGAACATGCCATAGTCGTCTGCACTATAGGAGCAGATAACGGAGCCATCAGCAGAAGCTTTCTTGCCCACGATGAAATTGGTGCAGGCATCAGCCTCGATGGCACTAAAAGAAGCGGCAGCTATGAAAGCCGCCGCCAATATATTCTTCTTCATTTTATATTATATTTTATTACTCACAAGCCTTGAAACTCATATCCAAACCCTTCACGCTGTGGGTCAAAGCACCTACTGAGATGAAGTCAACACCCTGCTCGGCATAGTCGCGGATGGTGTCGTAGGTGATACCACCAGAAGACTCAGTCTCATACTTGCCAGCGATGATGTCAACAGCCTTTTTGGTGTCAGGCACAGAGAAGTTGTCGAGCATGATACGGTTGACACCGCCGTGCTTCAAGACCTGGTCCAACTCATCGAAGCTACGAACCTCAATCTCAATCTTCAAGTCCAAGCCCTTCTCCTTCAAGTAAGCATGGCAACGATCGATAGCGTTGTCGATACCACCAGCGAAGTCGATGTGATTGTCCTTCAAGAGAATCATGTCGAAGAGGCCGATGCGATGGTTCATACCGCCACCAATCTTCACTGCCTGTTTCTCCAACATACGGAGACCTGGTGTCGTCTTTCGAGTATCCAAGATATGAGTCTTGGTGCCTTCCAAACGCTTCACATACTTGGCTGTCATGGTAGCGATACCACTCATACGCTGCATGATGTTGAGCATCAAGCGCTCAGTCTGAAGCAAAGAGCGAGTCTTGCCCTCCACGATCATGGCGATGTCGCCCTTCTTCACAGGAGTACCATCCTGAATAAGTACCTCTACCTTCATCGTAGGGTCGAAGCGGGCGAATACCTTCTTAGCCATTTCTACACCAGCCAATACGCCATCTTCCTTGATGAGCAAATGGCTCTTACCCATGGCATCCTCAGGAATACAACACAAGGTTGTATGGTCGCCATCACCGATATCCTCAGCAAAAGCCAAGTCTATCAACTTATCTTCTAATTGATCTACACTTAACATATTATTCTATTTTTAATTGATTGATTACTTTGTTTGTCTTACACTCAGTAGTATATCTTACACGACATCCATTGTGTCACAACTTCTTGCCTTGATGAAAAGCACGAAGGATGCCCTCCTCATCACGCTTCACCTCAATGACACCACCGAGCCATTCCGTCATAGGCAACTCATCCTGAAACTCGAAGTAGTTGACTACTCTTCCATCAGAAATCTCCACCACGGCTTGTGAGAGGACATTGCCATCAGAAAGACGCACCTCATGCGCTCCACATCTTCTTAAATCTTCCATGTCTAGCTCTTCATTGAGAGATTCCCTTAATTCCTAGGTCTGTTTCCATCAGTTTCGACCTGAATCTTCTCCAATCGATTAGGAGGTAGAGGACGACCCGTAGGAGAAGACAAGACAGGACGAGGACCACCTGGAGGTGTAGGTGCCATCGAGGCATCTGGATTGACTCCTGCATTATTTGGACTATGAGTAGATGCTGAATCTCCCGAAGCAGAAGGATTCTCAGGTGTTACCGGTTTGCGCGCATGCATTCTCACCAACTTGATATTCTCGATAAACATCAGCTTCAAGGTGGTAGATGACGAGCTGCCCGATACGAAATCACCGCGATTCAAGAGGAAATAGCCTTTCACACTCTTGATACCGATGCTATCACGATCTTCCAACTCCGTCATGTAATGTTGGGAACTAGTGATACGGATGGTATTGGATATGACACTGTCATTCTTGAGGGTGATAGCCAACATGGCGATGCCATCACGCATACCATCTTGATAGAGGAATTGGCTCTCGAAGTCGAGAATCAACTTATCACCCTTATGGAATGCCGTATCGACTGGTATCTCAAAGCTATGATAATTGTATGGCTGATAGGTGGAAAGCACCAAGGCGCTTGCATCCTTCCATACATTGGTGGTATCGCCCGAAGCCACGTCACCATACTGATTCATGTTGTTGACATCCACTCCCAAGGATTTCGCCTCAGCCGTCAGTCGGTCGCCCAACTTCACATAGATGTCGTGCATCAGCTTGGTATGGCGCATGTAATACACCATAGAAGAATCGAAGTCGGCTTGGGTGATGTCATGCTTTTTGAAGATAGCCTCACGATAAGCTATCATATCCCCCTTCTGTTGAGCATCATAGTTCTCGTGAGCCATTGCCTCGGCGATATGAAACTCATAGAGAATATCCTCCATCTCATCCTTAGACAGATATTGGCTAGGGATGGAAGGCTTGCACGCTTGCAAGAAGACAAGCGCAATCGCCAAGAAAGACATACTCAAGAATACCTTATGTAATGATTTCATATCCAAATGTTTAGTCATTTTTCTTACTTCCTCCCAACTTCTCCAGTTCTGGTCGGCAGAAGAGGAGCAACGAAATCACGCCTACAGAGACGCACGAGTCGGCGAAATTGAATACTGGGTCGAAAAACGTCCCCTGACTTCCCCCAAAGAATGGCACCCAATCAGGCCAAGTGTAGGTAAAGAATGGGAAACGGAACATATCCACCACCTTGCCCATGAAGAACTCGGAATAACCAGAGCCAAATGGCACTTGATATGCCACATAGTATGGTGAGGAGGCAGAGAACATCAACCCATAGAACATTGAGTCGATCATATTGCCTATCGCACCCGTCAGCACCAACGCCACCAAGAAGATGTATATCTTGCGATGGGTGCCAGCCTTGATGATACGATGCAAGTACCAAACGAGGACAACGATGGCTATCGTACGCAACAAACTGAGCCAGAACTTGCCAATAAACGACATTCCCCAAGCCATACCGTTGTTCTCTACAAAGTCGATAAAGAACCAGTCGGTGACACGGACTGACTCGCCAAGGCAGAAATGGGTTTTAACGTAAACTTTGATAATCTGGTCTATCACCAAGAGAATCAACACCATAGCCGTGACGAGCCATCCTATTTTGTTTTTATTTTCTTTCATCTATTTATGTTTTCTTGCTTCCTTGGAAGCGACACTCAATGTAGCATGAGGTACAGCACGCAGACGCTCCTTTGGAATCAACTCACCCGTCTCACGGTCGATGCCGTAGGTCTTGTTCTGAATACGAACGAGCGCAGCCTCCAAGCCCACGATGAACTTTTGCTGGCGCTGTGCCATCTGGATGATTTCTTCCTTGCTCTGTGCTTCACTACCTTCTTCCAAAGCCTTGTAGGTAGGTGATGTATCCACCACATCATTACTATCAGAATGATTCAACTGGGCCATCATCTCCTTATAGTTTTGGCGAGCCACTTTCAATTTCTCATCAATAATAGCGCGGAACTCTTCCAGTTCCTCATCGCTATAACGTAGTTTTTCGTTAGCCATAGACGTTAATTGTTATAAAGTTATTATTAGGAAAAAAACAGGTCATCGCCATGCGACGTGTCATCGCTAGGCGGTGACCTGTTATGATTGTTTATCTAGACACTCACGAGATACTTAGTTCTTCTCTACGAGAATGTTCAACTTGAAGTCATCAAACTCGGTCTCTGCACCATTGTTGTCTGCCTCTGTGATGGCATCAGCCAACACCTGTCCCTTGATGTAGTCGCCAAATGCCTCGATAGCGGCATGGGTCTCATCATGAGGAGCCACGGTCACCTTGATGCGGTCGGTAATCTCCAAACCAGTTTCCTTGCGAAGGTTCTGGATACGGTTGATCAACTCACGAGCCATACCCTCCTTCTTCAACTCAGGAGTCAACTCTACCTCAAGGGCTACGGTCAAGTTACCATCATTAGAAACGAGCCATCCTGGAATATCCTCAGAGATAATCTCCACGTCTGCAACCTCTACGACTGCTTCCTGACCATCTACGTTCAAAGTGATGTTGCCAGTCTTCTCGAAGGCTGCAATCTGGTCTTGGTCGAGGGCTGACATCTGGGCAGCAACACCCTTCATCAACTTGCCAAACTTCTTACCCATCACTCTAAAATTACACTTCACCTTCTTGACCAGAATACCCTGCCCCTCAATGAAGTTCACCTCCTTGACGTTCACCTCGTTCTTCAACAAGTCTGCCACAGCCTCGATGTGTGCCTTCTGTGTAGCATCCACAGCAGGAATCATAATCTGCTGGAGTGGTTGACGCACCTTGATGTTCACCTTGCGGCGCAAAGCCAATACCATAGAAGTAATCTTCTGTGCGATGGTCATACGCTCCTCCAAGTCGTGGTCGATGGCTGCCTCATCAGCTACCGGGAACTTATCCAAGTGTACGCTCTCCAACTCGCCACCCAAGTCGTGATACAACTCATCAGCATAGAATGGAGCGAATGGAGCCAAGAGCTTAGCTACTGTCATCAAGCAAGTATAGAGAGTCTGGTAAGCGCTCAACTTATCCTCGCTCATCTCCTTACCCCAGAAACGTTTACGGTTCAAACGAACGTACCAGTTAGAGAGGTCATCGTTGACGAATGCATCGATGAGACGGCCTGCGCGGGTTGGATCATAGCCAGCCAACTCTCTGTCAACGCCCTTGATGAGGGTATTGAGTGAAGAGAGAATCCAGCGGTCAATCTCTGGGCGCTTCTCGAATGGCACCTGAGCAGCCTCAGCATCGAAACCATCTACATTAGCATAGAGGGCGAAGAAGCTGTAGGTATTATATAAGGTACCGAAGAACTTACGACGGGTCTCGTCCACACCATTAGGGTCGAACTTGAGGTTGTCCCAAGGCTCGCTGTTGGTCATCATATAGAAACGAACAGGGTCGGCACCATACTTATCGATCATCTCGAATGGGTTGGTTACGTTACCCACGTGCTTACTCATCTTGTTACCCTTGGCATCGAGAACGAGACCAGAAGAGATTACGTTCTTGAAGGCTACGCTGTCGAATACCATGGTAGCGATGGCGTGCAGGGTGAAGAACCATCCACGGGTCTGATCCACGCCCTCGTTGATGAAGTCGGCTGGATAGAACTTAGGAGGAATAGCATATCCCTCGTAGGTGCTGTGGATGAGTGCATCGCGGTCTGCCTCTGTGCCACGTGCCATCTCTCCCTCGAATGGGTAGTGGAGCTGGGCGTAAGGCATTGAACCTGAATCGAACCAAACGTCGATGAGGTCGCTCTCACGATACATTGGCTTGCCCTCCTCGTTTACCAATACAATCTTGTCAACGTATGGACGGTGGAGGTCAATCTTATCATAGTTCTCCTGACTGTAGTCGCCAGGAACGAAACCATTCTCCTTCAATGGGTTGCTCTGCATGATGCCTGCAGCCACAGACTTCTCGATTTCAGCATAGAGTTCCTCGAGGCTGCCGATGCACTTCTCGCCACGGTTCTCATCACGCCAGATAGGCAATGGAGTACCCCAGAAGCGGGAACGTGAAAGGTTCCAGTCGTTCAGGTTCTCGAGCCAGTTGCCGAAACGGCCTGTACCGGTGCTCTCAGGCTGCCAGTTGATGGTCTTGTTGAGTTCTACCATGCGCTCCTTGCGGGCGGTATCCTTGATAAACCAGCTATCCAATGGATAATAGAGGATAGGCTTGTCGGTACGCCAGCAGTGAGGATAGTTGTGCACGTGCTTCTCGCTCTTGAAAGCCTTGCCCTCCTGCTTCAGTTCGTAGCAGAGCACGATGTTCAGGTCTTCAGCCTTATCAGAAGCCTTCTTGTCCCAAACACCATCCACATTAAACTGTGGGTCGTAGGCATTCTTCACGTAGTCGCCTGCGTGATGAGCGTATGCCTCCTTGTTGACGCAAGCGCTTACGAAGTTGTCATCGAGGTCTTCGATGAGATAGAACTTACCCTGGAGGTCAACCATTGGGCGGGTCTCGCCCTTCTTATTAATAAGGTAGAGCGCTGGGATGTTGGCATCCTTAGCCACCTTGGCATCATCGGCACCGAATGTAGGAGCGATGTGCACGATACCAGTACCATCATCGGTAGTAACATAGTCGCCGAGGATTACGCGGAAAGCCTCGCTATCCATCTCAACGAACTTATCGCGACCATCCTCAGAAGCGAACACCTTCTCAGGATGAGCAGCAGCATATTCTGTAACGAAAGCTGGAGCAAAAGCATCTACCTTCTCGCATGGCTTTACCCATGGCAGGAGCTGCTCGTAGTGCATGCCTTCGAGGTCGGTACCCTTCATGTGGTCGATAATGCGCCATGGGCACTGCTTCTTCTCCTTGTCGAATGGCAGGAGATCGCCCTCCTTGCACTCCTGGTCAGCCTTCAGATATGAACCTACCAGCGCCTCAGCCATCACGAGTGTCATAGGCTCGCCATTGTAGAGGTTGTAGGTCTCGATGGCTACATAGTCAATCTTAGGACCCACACAGAGAGCCACGTTTGATGGCAAAGTCCAAGGTGTAGTGGTCCATGCGATGAAGTATGGCTTGCCCCACTTGGTCCACTCAGCCTTAGGATCCTTGATGAGGAACTGGGCTGTGGTGGTGAGGTCCTTTACATCGCGGTAGCAGCCAGGCTGGTTCAACTCGTGAGAGCTCAAACCTGTACCTGCGCCTGGAGAGTATGGCTGGATGGTGTAACCCTTGTAGAGCAGTCCCTTGTTGTAGAGCTGCTTGAGGAGCCACCAGAGAGTCTCGATATACTTGTTATCGTAGGTGATATAAGGATGGTCGAGATCTACGAAGTAACCCATCTTCTCGGTCAACTCGCGCCACTCAGCGGTGAACTTCATCACGTTCTCGCGGCACTTGTGGTTGTAATCCTCGGTAGAGATATACTTCTCAGAAGCCTTGTTGTCAATATCCTTCTTGGTAATGCCGAGTTCCTTCTCAACACCCAACTCAACAGGAAGTCCGTGGGTATCCCATCCAGCCTTGCGGTGAACCTGGAAACCCTTCATCGTCTTATATCTGTTGAAAGTATCCTTGATACTACGAGCCAGCACGTGGTGAATGCCAGGGTGGCCATTAGCTGATGGAGGTCCCTCGAAGAAGATAAACTGAGGACAACCTTCACGCTCATCGATAGACTTGTGGAAGATGTCATTCTTCTCCCACTCTGCTAAAACGTCGTTGTTGGTCTTTGTCAAATTCAGACCATTGTGTTCGGCAAATTTCTTAGCCATATTCCAATTATATTTTATTTTGTTTATTCTTTCAATTGAACATAAAAATGTTATAACGTGCGCAAAATTACAAAAAAAATAGCGTATCCCCAAAATCTTTAATATATTTTCTAATTTAGGCTGTAAGAAATGCACTCAACAACCAAGAATGCACTGAAAAACAACGAAAAACCCGACTTCTACATCTTTATGGGGATGTAGAAGTCGGATTATTCGTATTTTTTACTATCATCAATTAGATGCCAAGAAGCTAAAGATTAACTAATTCAAACTTCTCAGCCATTTTTTTCCTTGCTTGGTACAAAGCCAAAAGTAAAACAATGCTGCAAAAAAGCCTACGACTCCAAACAACATACTCATTTGTAATGCAAAATCCATATTATTTCAAATTTAAAATTTTAAAACCTATACTAGCCAAAAAAGCTGTAACGATTAAGCCACAACTCATTAGCAACAACGAGTTTTGCGGACTAGCCGTTTCTGTCACTATAGCCACCCCACTTCCAAGGACTACTGTTCCAAAACTCATTTTCGCCAAGCTGTAGAAGAACTTTCCAAGTTCTTCTCGGCTGGTTTTCGCTCGTTCTCTGTCTTCTCTTAATGTCATTTCTATTTATTTAAAGTTTCACATAACGAATGCAAATATAAGAAAAAACATCGAACGAGACATAAATGCCGTTTGTTTTTTAACAGAAATTACACTTGGAAGGAACATTACAGGTTCTCTGCCTCTTGCAACCAAATAGTGGATGTGGCATCGCTAGGCATACGCCAGTCACCTCGTGGACTGAGACTCACGCTTCCTACCTTAGGACCATCTGGCAAACAACTGCGCTTGAACTGCTGATTGAAGAAACGGCGCACGAAAGTCTTTAGCCATTTCTTGATGGTTTCATCATCGTAACTATCTGGATCGTTGTCACTTATCTTCACACGTTCACCCGAAGATTCAAGGAATGCTTTCTTGGCAAGAAGATAAATCTTGGATGGTCGGAAGCCAAAGCGCAAGAAGTAATAGAGGAAGAAATCATGCAACTCGTATGGTCCTACCAAGTCTTCAGTCTTCTGCTTGATATTACCATTCTCATCCGCAGGAATCAACTCCGGACTGATAGGTGTATCAATGATGTCCTGAAGCGTGATGCGGCTCTGCTCATCCACTCCACTCTCTGCAACATAGTTGACCAAGTGGCGAATCAAAGTCTTAGGGATACTAGCATTGACTCCATACATGCTCATGTGGTCGCCATTATAAGTAGCCCAACCAAGTGCCAACTCAGAGAGGTCGCCCGTTCCTATCACCATACCACCCATCTTATTGGCCAAGTCCATCAAGATTTGGGTACGTTCACGTGCCTGCGAGTTCTCGTAGGTCACGTCATGCACATTCATATCATGACCGATGTCCTCGAAATGTTGAGTCACCGCCTTGGCAATGCTGATTTCTTTGATAGAGATGCCCAAGCTCTGCATCAAGGTCATGGCATTGTTGTAAGTACGATCGGTGGTACCGAAACCTGGCATGGTGACACCGATGATACCCTTGCGATTCATACCCAACTTATCAAAAGTCTTGACGCAAACCAGTAAGGCAAGCGTGGAGTCGAGACCTCCACTGATGCCAACCACCACCGTCTTGGCATGGGTATGCACGATACGCTTTGCCAAACCCATCACCTGGATATTGAAGATTTCCTCGCAAGAGGCTTTCATGTTCGTACTTGTCGGGATGAAAGGATGAGGATTCACCTCACGCTCCAACACGAAGTCACGCACATTCTCGGCAGGAGAAGCATCGATGACACGGATGCCAAACTGCTTGTCGAGCACTGAATACTTGATGTTACGCTGCGCATTAACATAGGTAGAATTGGTGCGTCGCTCAGAGCGAAGCTTCTCCACATCTATCTGAGCCACAACCATTTGAGGTTCGATGTTAAAACGTTCACTTTCACCGAGCAACTGTCCATTCTCATAGATAAGTGCATTGCCACCATAGACAACATCCTGTGTACTCTCACCAAAGCCACAAGAACTATACACATAGCCCGTGATGGTACGAGCACTCTGCTGAGCCAACAAACTCTTCAAGTAATTATTCTTACCAATCAACTCATCAGTAGCTGAAAGATTGAAGATGACATCGGCTCCCGCCAAAGCCAACTTATTGCTAGGAGGAGCAGGAGCCCAAACATCCTCACATATCTCCACACCAAACTGGAAACCATCGAAAGTACGGAAGAGTTGAACATCCGGTGTCAGTCTCACCTTATGTCCAGCAAAACGAACCTCCTGTTCACGCAAGTCTTGTGCAGAGGCAAACCAACGCTTCTCATAGAACTCGCTATAGTTAGGCAGATAGGTCTTTGGCACGATACCAAGAATCTGTCCTCGCTGGATGACCACACCACAGTTGAGCAAGAGATCGCCCGTTACGACAGGCGCTCCCACGATAGCGATGATGTCGAGCTTGCGAGTGAAGTCGAGCAGCATCATGATGCTCTGTTCCGTAGCCTCCAACAAGATTTGCTGGCGGAAGAGATCCTGACAGGTGTAGCCTGTGATTGACAACTCCGGGAAAGTGATGACATCCACTCCCTTACCTTCAGCGAGGGCTATCTGCTCCTCGATTTGCTGCGTATTGAAAATGACATCTCCTACCCTTACGGCAGGAATGGCACTTGCCACTTTCATAAATCCGTACTTGATGTTCATGGCGTGTTATTTTATAGTTACTTGTGTGGCACCATAGCCATACTCTTGGAATGAAGCGTCTTGATAAGAACAAGACTTGTAGCGATAATTCAACTCATGTACGATGGCTTGGCGAAGCACACCCTCACCCTTTCCATGGATGAAGATAATCTTCTGACCTTTCTTATGCTTGTACTCTGCCATTGTCTTCTTGAACACATCTACCTGGTAGTGCAGGATATCAGCAGTATTCATGCCGGCAGTCGTCTCCAGCACCTCGTCAGCATGCAGGTCGATCACTACCGTTCCATCGTCCTTCTTCTGTTTCTTCTTGCTCTCGTTGGCGATAATCTTCTCGTCCTTATACATCTGCTCCTTCAATCTCTTGGAGTCAACGACCAATGGTCTTGCCACCTCATCATTCTCCACGATAGTGAAGAGCAAGGCAGGTGTCTCGAAGAAATCATTCTCCTCAAAGAGATGCAACTTGTAGAACTTCACTGGGTCAAGACGGAACTGAACATCAGTGGCTGGCTTGAGCAAGAAAGGCTTATCCTTCTTGTATGCAGTCATCTGAATAGCGATGTGTCCCATCTCGTTGAGCACCTCACGCCCGAACTCCTCGATGAAGAGCTTCGTGTTTGGTTCCACCTCTCCACAAGCCTTCATGGTCCAGGCGTTACCCTCAGCCACAAGGTATGTATAGTGGATATAATAGTTGCTGTCGTTAACGAAGAAAGTCTCGAAACGGGTATTCGTGATTTCCTTGATATCCACCGGTACGAAAGCGAGATAAGCACTGAGCTTGTTACCGCCGTCACGCTCCTTGGCAGGAGCCTGGAAAGTAATCTCACGATCAGCGGCATCATACTCTTCCACGTTCATATCGACGTTGGCATCATGCTCATTCAGGATCGACTTGATGCTTCTGCTATCATGTTTCAACTCGGTATTGGCACGTTCCTCAGCCGCCTGCTTAGCATCCATCTTGGCAGAAATCATCTTACCCATGGCATAGTCGTCCTGCTCCACCACTACCACGTCGTGGATGGAAGTAGGAATCTCGAAGCCATCCTCGTCCATCACCATCACGATATCTTTACCCTGGAAGCCGGAGATCTTTCCGCCTCCCACTTCACTCAGGAATCTTACTTTATCACCTATTTTCATCTTTGTTTTCTATTTGTTTGGTGCAAAGATACAAAAGATATTGTAAATGGCGAAAAGATTTATCTTTTTTATCACAATTCGAGAGGAATTCGATGAATTTGATGAAAAACAATTCTGATGAAGACAACAAACGAAACAAAAAGAAACCGGTCAAGCTCTACAAAGAGCCCGACCGGAAAACTTATTACTTTGATTAATTAAATATTGATATATTAGTATCTCTCAGAGAGAAAACGTATATCCCTAAGTATTTAAAGAGAGTTTATGATTACTTGATGACGTACTTCTTGCCACCGCAAACATAGACACCTGGAGCGAGGATGTACTCAGCATCTGCCATGCTACCTACCTCAGCTACCTTCTGACCGTTGATAGAGTAAATCTTCAACTTAGCAGGAGCCTTCTTGCTACCTACCTGGTTGATGCCTGTTGAGACAGACTCATTGGTCTTACCGGCAAGGTTATAAACTGCACCGTTTTCGAATTCCAAGTCGGCTGTCTGCTGACCACCGCCGTTGTTGAAGATAATCATAGTAGGAGCAGTTGTCAAATCGCCATCATACTTCCACATCCAGACATCCAGACCATTCTTCTTCACACCGGTCTTGGTACATGCTACACCTGGCCAGTTACCACCAGTAAAGTTGTCTGTTTCAGTCCAAGCCCAGCAATCTACCTGACTCCAGTCTGAAGGAGCGAGGAAGTAAGCGAAGATACCTGTTGGAGTAGGAATAACTACCTCTTTTATCTTGTTGAAGGTTGCAGAACCTGTCTTGGTTTCGTTATCAGCATTGGTTGCGCTCCAAGTTACAGTCTTGCTCTCGCCTTCCATCATGTCAGCACCGAGGGTGAAGGTTGATGGCTTACCAGGAGTAAGAGCTACCTGCTCACCATTACCAATCTTATACCAACCGCTCTTGGCATTGTTGTTCAATGTTGCTGTTAAGGTAACTGTCTTCTCGAAGTCACCACCGTTAGGACTCAGAGTAACCTTAGCAGCCGTATTGACAGGAGCGTCAATCTTCTGAGCATTTGCACCGCCATCATACTTCAGGTAGATATCACCTGTGATACCAGAGAATTCACCAGACTGTGCACCGCTATTATTATTCAAGATTACATTGAAGGACTCAACACCATCAAAAGCGCAAGTCCAGTACTTTTCGCCATTGATTTCTTCAGACTCTGTCATCTTTGTGCCAGGCCAATCGCCTTTCAATTTCTTAATAGAAGAACCTTTTGACCAAGCATAGATATAAGGAGCATTTTCTGCCTGTACGTAAACCATGATAGTAGCGTTAGGATCAACCTTCTTGAAGGTCAAGCTACCGGTCTTTACTTTACCGTCCTGGGCCTCGGCGCTCCACTCAATAGTCTTGGTGTCGCCAAAGTTCATACCTGCGCCAATGGTAAGGTTCTCACTCACACCAGGAGTCAAGTTCACCTTATCCTGACCTTGTATCTGATACCAACCAGACTTAGCGTCTTCAGAGAGAGTAACTGTCAGGTTAATAGTCTCAGTACGGAATGATCCACCAGCCTGTGAGAATAAAACGCTTGCTGGCTGAATAGGACCCTGCTGGTTCCAAATTGTACCAGCCTCCTCATTACCATCATAGTCTTGACCGTCCAGAGACTTAGCTGTAGTATCGTAGATGAAAGCACCATCCTCACCGATCTTGCCATCCTTCCAGTCCTTTACGAGAACACGGAGCTGACCCTGAGTAGAAGGAGCTTCTACGGTGATAGTAGAACCTTCATAAGTCTTACCAGTTACCACGTCGGTATATGTACCAGCTGGGCAATCTGTGAAGGTAGCACCACCATTGAGGGCTACGAGCGCATAGCAATCCTTAGTAGCACGCTTGAAAGCGATACCATTCTTACCTGTTGCCTTACAACCATCTGTTGTCCACTGACCCTTACGGAGAGCAGGAACAGCCTGACGGATCTTGTTCAGACGGATGAGGTGCTGAGCTACATCGTGATTCAAAGTAGCAGCTACGTTACCTGTAGCCTCATACTCACCGAAGTCTGTTGCTGTTACATCACCTGTGATATAACCACCGAAGTAAGCACGACCAGTGTTAGAAAGAGGGCCGTTAGGACCTGGGTCGATTCTTACACCACGACGGAAACCAACCTCTGAACCATAGTAGATACATGGAATACCACGGAAGGTAAACAAGAGAGAGAGGTTCTCAGCCCACTGAGCATCTGTACCACCGAAACGGTTGGTATCGTTAGGACCTGGACTGTAGTCATGGCTGTCAATATATACTACATTGTATGTAGCGTCATTATAGAGTTCGTCTTCCTTTGAAAGACGGAATGCATCACTTGCAGTATTGTAGCTATAGTGCATTGGGAAGTCGATCACATTGAAACCACTTGCCTCAGAATAGTCTGGCTCATGCCATGCGCCATTGATCATCTTGGCATTTTCGCTCTTCTTGTCACCAAATGATTCCTTACCGCAGAGTGCCTGAGGACCGATAGGACCAGAACCCTCTGGTAATACCTGACCGTCCCAGAAGCTTTGGCTTCCATCCCACTGATTCATCAAAGACTCATCAGACTTCCATGTATAGAAGTAGCAAGAAAGATTGGCCTGACCTCTATAGGTTGCATCGTGACCACGGGTACAAACCTCACCATACATAAAGAAAGGAGCCTTGTTCAATCGCTTATTCTCGTACTGCTTACCGAGGGCAGCAAACTGAGGAACGAACTGATGGTTGAAAGTGAGTCGTGAGATGTGACCAGATGTATCGATACGGAAACCGTCCACACCCATCTTGATGAACTGACCATAGCAATCTACGAGATACTTAGCTACCTCGTCGTTCTCTGTATTGAGGTCAACACAGTCACCAGCAATCTGCCCCCACCAACGGGATGGATCATCCCAGCTGAACTGACCGTAATGGTGCCAGTAGTTGTGAATATCACGGTTCTGACCATCCATATTCTTCATCATGGTAAGACGACGGTGGTATTGATCTTTTGGAAGGATGGTCAGGTAGTCACTACCCAAAGTTTCTGTAGGGGTCATACAAGCATCGATGTAAGCTTGGTTGCGAAGTTGTGTGTCACGATCGAACAGCTTGCAGAGCTTCTCCTCACCGAAGTTACCGGTATGGTTGAGCACGATATCGAGGATAATCTTGATACCCTTGGCGTGCGCCTTGTCGATGAGTTCCTGGAACATCACATCACCGCTCTTACCATCACTGCTCTGATAGCGGCAGTCAACATGCTGGAAATCCATGGCATGATAGCCGTGGTAGTCATAACCGGATGCGTTCTGTACGACAGGAGTAATCCAGATGGCTGTGAAACCAAGCGCCTTGATGTAGTCGAGCTTGTCGATGACGCCCTGGAAATCGCCTCGCCAGCAAGGGTCTTTTGTTTCAATCTGCGCTGCCTGGTTGTCCCAGCAGAGCACATTGTTTTTAGGGTCACCATCGTAGAAACGGGTGGTGATCATGAAATAGATACTTTCGTCTCGGAAGTCAGTACGATTAGATGTGAAGACATCTGTCGCCATCGACTGCATTGAGACCAGAAGGAGCAGCAATGCCGCCCAAAGCTTCTTTGTAAATCTTCTCATAAATTGTAGTGTTAAGTTAAGATAATTAGTTAAATATTATTCTATTTGCAAATTTAATCAAAATATATGGTATTAACAAAGAAACAAAGCCCAACCCACTCTTTTTTGCGTGCAAACGATTGCCCCAGAAAGTAAAATAAACACATACAAACGATTGCATAAAAAAACACGCAAGTTTCCTGCCGAAAACTTGCGTGTTCAAAAAAAGTATCAGATGATTATTTGATGACGTACTTCTTACCGCCGCAAACATATACACCTGGAGCGAGGATGTACTCAGCATCTGCCATGCTGCCTACCTCAGCTACCTTCTGACCGTTGATAGAGTAAATCTTCAACTTAGCAGGAGCCTTCTTGCTACCTACCTGGTTGATGCCTGTTGAGACAGACTCATTGGTCTTACCGGCAAGGTTATAAACTGCACCGTTTTCGAATTCCAAGTCGGCTGTCTGCTGACCACCGCCGTTGTTGAAGATAATCATAGTAGGAGCAGTTGTCAAATCGCCATCATACTTCCACATCCAGACATCCAGACCATTCTTCTTCACACCGGTCTTGGTACATGCTACACCTGGCCAGTTACCACCAGTAAAGTTGTCTGTTTCAGTCCAAGCCCAGCAATCTACCTGACTCCAGTCTGAAGGAGCGAGGAAGTAAGCGAAGATACCTGTTGGAGTAGGAATAACTACCTCTTTAATCTTGTTGAAAGTAGCAGAACCTGTCTTGGTTTCATTGTCAGCATTAGTTGCACTCCAAGTTACAATCTTGCTCTCGCCTTCCATCATACCTTCACCGAGAGTGAAGGTAGTAGCCTTACCAGGAGTAAGAGCAACCTGCTCACCATCACCAATCTTGTACCAACCGCTCTTGGCATTGCTGCTGAGGGTTGCTGTTACGGAGATAGTCTTCTGGAAGTCACCACCGTTAGGACTCAAAGTAACCTTGGCAGTAGCAACTGTATTGACAGGAGCGTCAATCTTCTTGGCACTTGTACTACCATCATACTCCAAGTAGGTATCACCTGTAATACCAGAGATTTCACCAGACTGAGCACCGCTACCATTATTCAATATTACATTGAAGCTCTCAACGTTATCGAAATCATAAGTCCAGTATTTAGCACCATCAATCTCCTCAGGACCCTTCATCACCTTACCAGGCCATGCACCTGTCAAATTCTTGCCGTCAGTACCTGTTGTCCAAGCATGGATGTAAGGAGCCTTGTCTGCCTTTACATATACGGTGATAGCTGCGTTAGGATCTACCTTGGTATAAGTAACCTTACCAGTCTTCTCGCCTTCAGAGCTTGTAGCGCTCCAAGTCACAGTCTTGGTCTGATTGAAGTCCATGTCTTCACCGATAGTGAAGGTGGTAGCCTCACCAGGAGTCAAATCTACCTTGTTCTGTCCCTCTATCTGGTACCAACCAGACAAAGCATCTTCTGAGAGTTCAGCAGTAACTGTTACTGTATTGGTACGGAAAGAACCGCCAGCTGGAGAAAGAGAAACGCTTACTGGCTGAA
>ERZ1034626.211-NODE-211-length-42731-cov-48.903084_pt1 | contig 42731 bp, 34 predicted proteins | sample MGYA00520652_ERZ1034626 | MGnify/ENA primary metagenome ERZ1034626 (study PRJEB33766, sample SAMN09781765) | gut metagenome | biome: gut microbiome | host: Homo sapiens | place: Madagascar | study: EMG produced TPA metagenomics assembly of the PRJNA485056 data... | reverse complement strand
GCTAACAGCTGATGTGCCCGGATGAACTTCGGGTTCAGGGACAGTACCTTTTTCAGCTGGATAATTGCCAGATCCTTGCTGTCCTGATTGCAGTAGACCAGCGCCTGGTTGTATTTTTTGATGGTCTGGTTAATGGCATCCAGGCGGGAAGCGTTGGACTGCAGCATGTTGATATAATCGTCCGCGATATTTTTCTCGGGACGCATATTTTTGCTGATGACCCATTCGCTGAGCGCCGCAACAACCTCTCCGGTCTCAAAATATACCAGTCCTAACAGATTTCTAGCTTCGATATTGTTTTTATTGAATTTCAGGCTCTGCCGTAAGCTGTTGATCGCACCTGTAAGATCCCGTACTCCCGCTTTCTCCAGTCCGTCGTTGTAGAAACGGTTGGACATGCACATGATCTTTTTATAGAGGGATACATCTGCTCCACAGGATGTACAGAAATCATGCTCTGACAGATGGCAGCCGCAGTTATAACAAAACATGCTTTCCCTCCTATTTCTCTTCTTTTTCTTCAGCTTCTTTCATCATCTTCACCAAAAGATCCGCCGCATCGGTCAGATCCTGATTGTAGATGGCTTCTTCCGCATCTTCCACTTCCAAGCTTGGATGAAACTTCTTCAGTTCTTCTTCAAAATTGATCATAGTCCAAAGACTCCTTTATTTCCCCGACAAGATACAGGCTGCCCGCGATATAGAGACGTTCTCCGGGGCGTTTCTCCCCAAGCTGCTCCCGCAGTGCCGTATCCGCTTCCGTATACATAGTATAATGTCCCGGATAAACTGCCAGCAGATCTTTGAATTCTTCCATGGAGAGAGATCTCGCCGTCCGCATATGGGTAAAAGCGATATGGTCGAACAATCCCGACGTTATCACCCGCTGTATCATATGCCTGCAATCCTTATCCGCAGCCACACCGAACAACAGTCTCCTGCCTGTCGCATGGCCATCTTCTGTTACGGTATCCAGAAAAGCCCGGATGCCGTCGTCATTATGCGCACCATCCACATACACCTCAGGAAGCACCTCTTCCATACGTCCCTGCCAGAAGCAGCCAAGGATTCCCCGACGGATCTCTTCCGCAGTGGGGCATCCGACTCCTGCGCAGAGCCTTCCACCGTTCTCCTCCGTATCCGTACTGCGAAACAGCACTTCCACGGCCCGAACCGCCAACGCTGCATTCTCCATCTGGTAGCGTGCAATGGTGTGCAAAGTAAGACTAATATAATTATAATACTCAGAGCGCAGGGAAAAATCAATGTATTTCTTCCGAAATCCGAGGAAAGTATAGTCCTTTTTCGACACCGGTATCCGTGGGGCACCAAGTTCTGACGCTTTACGGCAAATTACCTCCGACGCATCCGCATCCCCATCCAGGTACACCACCGGAACCCCCGGGCGCAGGATCCCTGCCTTTTCCGCAGCGATCTTCGCCGTGGTATCTCCCAGGTACTGTACATGATCCAGACTGATCCTCGTAATGACGGTCAGAAGCTTATTGTCCACATAATTCGTGGCATCCAATCTGCCCCCCAGGCCGGTCTCAATGATGCAGTAATCCGGTTTTTCTTCTGCAAAACAGAGTAATGCCATGCAAAAAAGATATTCGTAAAAATTGAGTACAAATTCCGGGTTAGCGGAATTTGCCTCCTGCAGCGCATCCCCTACTGCACGGTAAACCTGTAAAAAAGCTTCTTCGGATATCATTTTCCCATTGACGGTAAACCGCTCCCGCATATCCACCAAATGAGGTGAAGTAAATACGGCCGTGCGATAGCCTGCTTCCTGCAGGATCGAACTCATGTAGGCACAGACGGAGCCTTTTCCATTGGTGCCCGCCACATGGATGATCCGCAGATTCTGCTCCGGATTTCCCAGTTTCTTTAAAAACCATTTAAGGTCCCTGTTGTCCGCAGGATTTTTTTTAACAGTAAAGCGGGGCATATCCTTCAGATATGCCACCGCTTCTTCAAACGTTATCATGTCATTACCGAATTTCATCGTATTCCTTATGCTTTACGTTCTTCTTATTCTGTACGCTTCGTTGCAGATTATGCCAGCTGCTCTAAGCGCTTTGTCACCTGTTCCATCATCTGCTCGTATTTTGCCAGCTTTTCTTTTTCCTCGGCAATCTTCGCTTCGGGAGCCTTGGACAGAAATCTTTCGTTGGACAGCATTCCCTTAGAACGAGCCAGCTCGCCTTCCAGTCTCTTCTGTTCCTTCTTCAGACGCTCGATCTCCTGTGCGATGTCTACCAGCTCCGCAAACGGGATGTACAGGGTTGCACCGGGGATCACTACGGATACCGCGTCATCTGCGATACCGTTCTTGTCTGCCTGGATCATGATCTCGTTGGCATAAGCAAGACTTGCGAAGAACAGCTTACCCTCTTCAAAGATCCTGCGGATCTCTTCATTTTCGCTGACTACGTATACACTTGCCTTGCGGCTGGGTGCCACGTTCATCTCGGTACGGATGTTGCGGATACCACGAACAGCTTCCTTAATCGTTTCGATAGCCTTCTCCTCTGCGGGGAATGCACGATCTTCGCTGTACTCCGGCCACTTGCTGATCATGATGGACTCTTCTTCATTCTGAATGGTGCAGAAGATTTCCTCGGTGATGAACGGCATGTAAGGATGTAACAGCTTCAGAGCATCGATCAGGACGGTCTTTAAGGTCCACAGTGCCGCATTCTGGCTGACTGCATCGTCGGTGCTGTACAGACGGGGTTTTACCATCTCAATGTACCAGTCACAGAATTCATCCCAGATAAAGTCATATACCTTCTGTACAGCAATACCCAGCTCGAAGTGATCCATGTTGTCGGTCACATCTTTTACCAGAGTGTTTAACTTGGACAGGATCCATTTGTCTACGGGCTGTAAATCTGCTGCCGCAGGGGTGGTGATATCTTTTCCGGTCTTCTCCAGCGCCTGCTCCATGTTCATCATAATGAAACGGGAAGCATTCCATACCTTGTTTGCAAAATTACGGCTGTTCTCTACTCTCTCATAGTAGAAACGCATATCGTTGCCCGGTGCGTTACCGGTGATCAGAGTCAGACGCAGTGCATCGGCACCGTACTGGCTGATGATCTCCAAGGGATCGATTCCGTTGCCCAGAGATTTGGACATCTTACGTCCCTGACTGTCACGTACCAGTCCGTGGAACAGTACGGTCTTGAAGGGCTTCTCTCCCATCTGTTCGTATCCGGAGAAGATCATACGGATAACCCAGAAGAAAATGATATCATAACCGGTTACCAGGACATCTGTGGGATAGAAATACTTCAGATCCTCGGTCTGCTCCGGCCAGCCCAGGGTCTCAAAAGGCCACAGTGCAGAAGAAAACCACGTATCCAGAGTATCGGGATCCTGTGTAAAGTGGGTGCAGCCGCACTTGGGACATACCTTCGGCATCTCCTTGGCTACGACTACTTCACCGCAGTCATCGCAGTAATATGCGGGAATCCTGTGTCCCCACCACAGCTGACGGCTGATACACCAGTCGCGGATGTTGTCCGTCCAGTTGAAGTAGTTCTTCTCCATACGTTCGGGGATCAGCTTGATCTCGCCATTTTTTACTGCTTCTCTTGCGGGTTTGATCAGCTCATCCATCTTAACGAACCACTGGTCCTTTACCATAGGCTCGATGGTGGTCTTACAACGGTCATGGGTACCTACGTTGTGTACATGATCCTCGATCTTCACTAACAGGCCCATCTGATCCAGTTCTTCCACGATGGCTTTTCTTGCTTCGTAACGGTCCATGCCCTCGAACTTGCCGCCGTTTTTATTGATCGTAGCATCATCGTTCAGGATGTTGATCACGGGCAGATCATGACGCTTACCAACCTCAAAGTCATTGGGGTCATGCGCCGGAGTGATCTTAACGACACCGGTACCGAACTCTCTGTCTACATAAGCATCCTCAACGATAGGAATGACACGGTTAACGATAGGAAGCAGTACCTTTCTGCCATGCAGATGGGTGTAACGCTCGTCGTCGGGATGAATGGCTACTGCGGTATCACCTAACATGGTCTCGGGACGGGTAGTGGCAAAGGTCAGAAACTCTGTGGTGCTGGGAGTTCCGTCCTCGTTCATCAACGGATACTTGATGTGCCAGAAATGTCCTGCCTGCTCCTGATATTCTACCTCTGCATCAGAGATGGAGGTATTACATACAGGACACCAGTTAACGATACGGGCACCCTTGTAGATATAGCCTTTTTCGTGCATCTTCACGAATACTTCGGTGACTGCCTTGTTACAGCCCTCATCCATGGTGAAACGCTCTCTGTCCCAGTCACAGGAAGAACCCAGCTTTTTCAGCTGTTCGATAATACGTCCGCCGTATTCCTTCTTCCACTCCCAGGCTCTCTCTAAGAACTTTTCACGACCCAGATCGTGCTTGTCGATGCCTTCTTCCTTCAGCTTCTGGATGATCTTGACCTCGGTAGCGATACTTGCATGGTCGGTACCGGGCTGCCACAGTGCATTGTAGCCCTGCATTCTCTTATAACGGATCAGGATATCCTGCATGGTGTTGTCCAGTGCATGCCCCATGTGGAGCTGTCCGGTGATATTTGGGGGCGGGATCACGATAGTGAAGGGAGTCTTACTGTGATCTACCTCCGCATGAAAATACTTTTTGTCAAGCCACTTCTGATACAGTCTGTCTTCTATGCCACTGGGGTCATAGGTCTTGGCTAATTCTTTGCTCATTTTGTCCTCCTTAAATTTTCCTGAAACTAAAGAAGCCCTCTGCCGACTCTCGTCAGCAAAGGGCGTCATTAACGCGGTACCACCTTTGTTCACAGCTTGCGCTGCCTCGCGACTTCTTACAAAGTCCTATCCGGTAACGGGGATAACTCGTGAGAACTTACGCCCGGAATATCCGGTCTCGGCTCTCCGGCTTGGAAGCTACCTTCCACATTCCTGTCTTGAAGCAGCCTTCCAGCGCATACATGCAGCCACTCTCTCTGGTAAGGGGATATGTGTACTCCTCTTCGTCATTGCCTTTGTTTTCATAAAAGCTACTGTAACTATTCAGAACCCCATTCGCAAAACCGCCTCTACGAAGCTTTCCTTTTGCTCATGTGGTTACTTCGCCCTATAAAGCTTATCAATTGTTCTTACGAATGCAAGCATTCGACGCTCATTTGATAAGCTTTACAGGCTCTGAATAATTACAAACTACTAATAAGAAATATAGTACAGAAATTCCGACTTTGTCAAGGAAATCTTGTTTTCCTGCAGAATGTATGTTTTTTATGTGTAAACTGGCATGGTAAAAAAAACACATTCTGGCTCTTTTAAGCAAGCCACTTTTTCTATACACTGAATCCTAACATATCCCACTGAACAAATGGGAATTATGAAAAAGAAACCCAAAGAGGAGATCATCATTATGGAAAAGAAAAAATCATACGGCGTATTGATCGCGGGAGCCATTCTCCTGATCCTGGGAATTATCCTGGCAGTCATTACCCACAATAACAGTTATCAAGAGTCCGTTGCTTATGGCAGCCAGTTAAGCGATGTCAAGGCACAGTTAGAAGAAGTAGGTGCGTCCATTGAAGCAATTAACGCAGGTACCGCAACCGGAGATCTGGATGCCCTGAATGCACAGAAAGATGAGTTATCCGCTCAGAAATCCACACTGTCCGATGAGAAGCTTTCCGCAGAACGCCCTTATTCTTACAGCCTGGTTCTTGTATTCTTCGCTATTTTGCTGACGATCAAGGGATTGTATAATGCGATTGCAGGCGTTCCTTCCGCAGAAAAAAAGGTGGATGTAACCAGACTGGCTCAGGCAGGATTATTGGCGGCTCTTTGCTACATCGGCTTTGCTTTTTTGAAATTTGACATTCCCGTTCCCGGCAGTCTGGAAAAAACCGCAGTGCACTTCGGCAATGTTTTCTGTGTACTGGCTGCTCTGCTTCTGGGTGGTTACTGGGGTGGACTTGCCGGTGCCGTGGGTATGACCATCGCTGACCTGACTACTGCTTATGTAACCAGTGCTCCCAAGACTTTCCTATTAAAACTGTGCATCGGCCTGATCGTAGGTCTGGTAGCTCACAAGATTTTCCACCTGAGTGCTGAGCATCCGAAAAAATATGTGGCTCGTGTCGCTATTTTAGCTTCTGTCTGCGGTATGGCATTCAATATAGTAGCCGATCCTTTGGTAGGGTACTTCTATAAGACATATTTGTTAGGGGTGCCTCAGGATATTTCCAAGGCATTGGCAAAAATTGCAACCGGTGTTACTGCCTTTAATGCTGTCTGGGCAGTTGTTCTGGCAACCGTCCTTTATCTGGCACTTCGTCCGGCACTGAAGAAAGCAGGATTATTCCATGAAATGTAATGCTAACAATTGTAATACTACTGCTCATAAAGGCGGGGATTTCGTTCCCCGCCTTGCTATGATCAACGATATTGCCGGTTTTGGGCGCTGCTCCACCACCGTGTCCCTGCCCGTGATCAGCGTAATGAAGGTACAGGTATGCCCTGTGCCTACTTCTGTTTTATCGAACCATTTGGGATTTCCTCTCTGCCATTTTGATGACTACACCTGTCATATGAGAGATTATATAAAAGTATGGAGCGAACTGGGACTTACCTTCGATGGGTTATACTGTGGATTCTTAGGAAATGAAGAGCAGATCGACATTGTACGGGAATTTGTGGAAATGTTCCGGCCGCCCCTGTTTTTGCTGGATCCGGTCATGGGAGACCACGGCAGGGCCTACTCCTCCATCACAGAGACGCATGTTCAGAAGATGAAGGAACTGCTGCCTCTTGCGGATATTATCACGCCGAATATCACGGAAGCCTGCCTGCTGACCGGCACTCCCTGGAAGGATGGGGAATGGACGATGCAGGAGCTGTCCGGATTATGTGAACGGCTGGCTGACATCTGCCAGCAGGAGTCTGTTTCATCCGGCGAAGCCTCCACGGGCATTACTGCCAGTGGTTCTGACGGGAGTTCCGTTGGCGCTGTCTCCAATGGTTCCTCTGGTGCTTCCATTGTCATCACTGGGATCCGCCAGGGGGATTCTCTGGTGAACTTTCTGTGGGATGATGGTGTCTATACCACTGTTTCCACCCCCATTGCCGGAGCCTCCCGCCCCGGCACCGGAGACATCTTCGCCTCCATTCTCGCCGCCGATGCCGTCCGCGGAGAAACCTTACTATCCTCCGTGCAGAAGGCAGCGAACTTCGTAGGTCTGTGCATCGCCGGAAGTGAAAAGGCGGGAACGCCCGTGCAGGAGGGCGTAGTGTTTGAAAAGTATCTGGCGGCGTTGTTGTAAAAAACGTTAAAATTATCTAAACTCCACCACAACGCTGCCCATGGCACATTCCAACTCCATATTTTTAGAAGCGTTGTTGTTGATCTGTTTCTCCTGTGCCAGGCCGTTGTAGCTGTCATCACCGACTTTCAGTTCACCCATGCCGCAGCTTAAGTCGTAGTTGAAATCCGTCTGCGTTCCTGTCAGTGTCAGTTTCAGTTCTCCCATGGAGCACTCTCCGTCCAATCGTTCGGTCACATCTCCGTTCAGACGGACGGATCCCATTCCTACTGACACCTCTGCCACGCGGCTGCTCAGTTCTTCTACTGTCATCTGACCGGCACCACAGTCTAACTCTACCTGGTCAGCCTCCAGTTTCTCAAACGTCATCTTGCCGGCACCCACATTGGCTTCCAGCGCCCCCGTCTGCAATTCCTCTACACTGAGGCTTCCGGCTCCCAGATCCAAAGAGGTATTTTCAAAATAATATCCCTCAGGCACATACAGGCAGATGGAACCGCCCAGATTACCTTCACTGTTGCTGCTTACTTTTGAGGTTCCGCGGATCTCCATCGTACCGCCTTCCACATATCCCTGGAACTTTCGCATTCCATCGGCTTCTACCCGGAAGCAGTTATCCTCTGACACCTGAATCTTCATGACACAGCCACCGGCCTGCACCTGTAGATCCGTGATGCCCTGACTGTCATCCCCCAGAACATACAGCTCTATCTTTCCCGACCTAACTTCATAATCTGAGTCATAATCCACATTGTCCTCCAGATCATAGTGCACATCGCCCATATTTTCCCGGATCTGCTCCGTCACACCGTTGCTCCAGTCATCCACCTCTTCTCCGGAGATTCTTCCCAGGGTAACCGCTGACAGGATCTCCCCCGGCGAAACATGCGTGGAGCCATTTCCCAGGCTTCCGCTCACTCCCAGGATCAGTCCCAATAATATTAATATCAACGCTGTGATGGCACAGCCCTTCATAAATTTTTTCATGCTTCTTTTTTACCTCTTTTCTGGAATAATCCTCCGATCCAACAACAGATCGCCGGTGTGGCGATTCCCGCCATGGCCACGGTCAGCATCAGGAACAGAAGTCCGACACCTCCGCAGATCAGTCCGGCACCGATCAGGCACATTCCCACAAATGGATGCGTAAACATACTGATGATCCCTACTGCCACCAGTGCGATCAGAATCAGTATCAGTGCTGCTGCCGTTGCCCCGAAACCGATGATCAGTCCGAACCATGTGGCGATCAGCCCTGCTGCCACGCCGATACCGGCGGAAGCTGCTCCCAGGATCACCGGGGATGCCAAAATACATAAAATTACAATCAGCACGATCATACCGGTGGACATCCCTTCTTTTTTCTGTGGAGATACCACCTGTGCCTGTGCAGTTTGCGACGTATCACTCTGACGGTTGTTACCATTTTCTGTCTGAGAATCTGCCGGATAAGTGATCACTGCCCGGCTGTCGGCTCCTACTCTCTGGTAGTTGTTCTCCCCGTAACCATTGCCGAAAATGTCCTTTTTGATATTCTCCGCCACCTTCGCAGGATTCCCCAGTGCCTCAATAACATTCTGTTCATTCTCCGGTCCCGCATCGTTAAAATATTCATTATAATATTGTAGCGCTTCTTTCCGCTCCGTAGCAGAAATATTTTGCAGCAGGCTCTCCAGCTGCCTCATATACTCCGTTCTGTTCATCCTACTTTTTCTCCCATCTGTGCATCGTTACGCCTCTGACCTGTTAACCGGTCTTCCCTCAAACAGTCCCGTGATCTTCCCGCTGTAGCTTCGCCACTCGCTTTCATATAAATGAAGCTGTGCCCAGCCCCTGCTGGTGACCTTGTAATAGCGTCTCGTCCTGCCACTGCATTCCCTGTCATAGACCTCCAGACATTCGTCCTTCTGTAGTCTCCGAAGCACGGGATACAGGGTGGATTCCGACAGTTCGATCACCTGCCGGACCTCCTGGGTGATCTTGTACCCATAGGTTCCTTCCGGTTCCCGGGCGACCACCGCCAGCACGATAGCATCCAGCAGAGCTGCTCCTGTATTAAAAAGCATACTATCGCTCCTCTCTGAAATTTGCGGCTATCCGGCTTTCCTTACAATATTATATGCCGTATAGTATTGCTCTGTGGCTATACTATACGGCATATAATATCATGCGTCAATATAGAGAAACCGTAAGAAATTCTAAAGACTTTCCAAAGATTCCGTCGACTCCTCCAGAAACTCCTGACGGATACTGTTTTTATGGATCACAATGGCAGAGATCAGAAGTGCTCCCCAAAATACCTGCCGTGGTATTCTCTGTATCATCAACAGAACCGCTGCTCCCACGGCAAAAAGGATATAAGTGATACGGGTTCTTTTGGTGTGCGGTCTGATCAGAAGGGCAGACCCCGACAAATACAATATGATCAGCAACAGCAGCAGTTCCGGCTGTACCGGTGCCAGTCCGATCAACACGCCGAAGGATACCGCAATGGCTTTGCCTCCGTTCCCATGATAAAACAGGGAATAGGCGTGCCCCAGTACCGGTGCCGCCATGATAAGCGGAAACCAGCTGTCTGTCACAAGTCCCATGCCAACTGCCACGTATACCGGCAGTGCTCCCTTTAACAGATCTCCCAACAGGCACAGTATCCCGACAGGCACTCCTGCGTATTTCATGGCATTGGCAGTCCCCGGATTGTGATCGTTGCTGACCTCAGTGACATCGATTCCTTTGATCCACTTCGGCAATGCCCTGCCGAACAATATACTTCCGCATAACAATCCGAAGACTGTCATTCCCAGTTCACGTATGATCATCTGTCTCTCCTGTCTGTCGCTTTCCTCTGTGCCTAAGCTTCCTCCTGTGCTGCTTCCGCCGCTTCTTTTTGTCCGCAGATAAATTCACAGACTGCATCTGCGGCGTTAGGCTTTCCGTATTTTTCCTGACACTTCCGCATTTCGGCCTGTGCCTCCGGATCCCGCAGAAGCTTTAGTCCATTTTGTATCACGGCATCTTCCGTATCTCCTGATACAGACATCCCATGTTGTGTGAAAAAGGCAACATTGCGATCCTCACATCCGGGGATCGGCTTAGTGTGTACCAATGCAGCTTTCGCCGCCACCGCTTCCGTGGAGGTCAGTCCTCCCGGTTTGGTAAACAGAATATCCGCCGCTGCCATGTAGAGATGCGCTTCCGTGGTAAAATCCAGTACATGCACCCGCTCTGTATCGGCATATCTATCCCGGAGTGTCTTCTTCAGCTCTTCATTGGTTCCCCCCAGGATATACAGATGGGTATCCTCGCCGGTCTGCTCCACCAGCTTCGCCGTCATGCTTTCCACACGGCCGTACCCCATGCTGCCCGTCATCATAAGGATACAGGATTTATCTGCCGGAATCCCCAGCTGCCTTCGCGCTTCTCTTTTTTCCGGAAGCTTCAGGAACCTCTCCGATACCGGAATTCCCGTGGGAACCAGTTTCTCCGCAGGGATGCCGCGTTTGATGAACTCCGTTGCCAGTTCCTCATGCGGGATAAAATAGTAATCCACCTTTGTCTCCTCGGTAAAAGGAATACAGGTATAATCCGTGGCAATAAAATAAGTCTGTACATCCAGCTTATGCTGTCGTTGCAGCCAGGTCATTGCCTCAGCCGGGAACAGATGCGGCATTACCACTGTATCATATCCGTTTTCTGTGATATAGCTGCACAGCTTATCCGCATACAAAGCGTTGGCAAAATACACCGGTGACTTTAATCTGGCAGACGAAATGGCTCTGCCTACCCGGTACGCTCCGGCGAACACCTTTTTCGCCCGGACCGTGCTCCAGATGTAGATCCGGCGTCCGTAAGCGCTGGCCTTGTCCGAAGCAAAATTAAGTACATCCGCCAGTTCACAGGGAATGCCCCGTTTTTCAAACTGTTCTTTCACCGCTTTTGCAGCGGAATTATGTCCCTCACCGGTTCCGGTGGATAAAATCAGTACCTTCATAAATAAATTCTCCGTTAGTTTTCCATCAGCCAGAAATATGCACTGTACGCAGGCAGAAGACTGCCGCCGCCAAAGTCATGTTTCTCTCCGGTGATCAGATCTACCGCCGTTCCGCAGCCGGCATCAAAATGTGCCATGAAGTCCTCTCCGTCTGCATTGATAGCCACCAGTACTCTCTCATGCTCCGACTTTCTCTCGAAAATACACTGCTTATTGGTCAACAGTACCGAACGAAAGGCTCCGTAATTCAGTGCCTCGGAATGCTTCTTGGCCTCTGCCAGTCTGCTGATCCAGTCGCACAGACCGTTCCACTCCGGCTTGTCAAAGCAGGGACGCAGTGCAGGGTCACCATCTTCTTTTCTGGCTTTGAAGCCCCATTCGCTTCCATAGTAGACACAGGGAATTCCCGGCATGCCGAATGCCATGGCATAGATCAGGGGCAGGTGATTTTCATTATTCAGAATACTTGCCACGCGGGTCACATCGTGGTTATCCACGAAAGACAGCAGGTGTTTTCCCTTATACAGTGTCCAGTTCTCCGGTCCGAACTGGCGCAGCAGGGAATGCACGATCTCGAACATATTCATGCTGTTGAAGCTGCTGTAAAGTCCCTTATAGCACTCGTAGTTCGTCGCGGAATGTAACATCTGATCATTCATCAGGCGGTTATAATCTCCGTGAAGCATCTCCCCTAATAAGAAGAAATCCTGCTTGTAGGCACCGGTCACTTCCCGCAGTCTTCTGACAAAGTTCTCATCCAGGCTGTACGCCACATCCAGGCGCAGACCGTCAATACCGAATTCATCGATCCAGCCCTTCACGCTGTCTAACAGGTAATTCACTACCTCCGGGTTCTGCAGGTTCAGCTTCACCAGATCAAAGCAGCCTTCCCAGCCCTCATACCACAGTCCGTCGTTGTAGTTGGAATTACCGCCAAAATCGATACGGTAGAACCAGTTCACATAAGGAGAGTTCTCCCGGTTTTTAATCACATCCTGAAACTGTGCAAAACCTCTGCCCACATGATTGAACACACCGTCTAACACAACCCGGATTCCTGCCGCATGCAGTGCATCGCAGACTTCCTTAAAATCCTCATTGGTTCCCAGCCTTACATCGATCTTCCGATAATCCCTGGTATTGTAACCATGGGTATCCGATTCAAATACCGGAGAGAAATAAACGGCATTCACTCCCAGCTTCTGCATATGGGGGATCCACTCCTCCACACGTTTGATCTCATGTCTCTGTATTCCATCATTTTCAAAAGGAACTCCACAGAATCCCATAGGATAGATCTGATAAAAAACACTTTCATAAGCCCACATATTAGTCCCCATTCCTTTCTGCCTTAATTTCATGTTGTCTTAATTTCATACTTTGTACTCGTAATGCTTTTTCATTGACTGGTTCAGTACTGCTTTTATTATTTGTCCACATCAATTCTTTTGCTATTATACACCATTTTTGATCCATCTGTCGTTTTTTTTGTAAAAAAGCTCAAATAATCCACAAAATCCACCGAGTTATCCACATATACACACGTGTCATATGTGGTTATGTGGATTGTCATGTTGTATATCAACTCTGTTATCATATCGAATGTCATCGTTGCTGCCACAACCAGGCGTCCCAAAATCGCTCCACCTTTTTGGCCACCGTATCCACTGTCACAGGCACTACCTGTTCCCACTCCCTGGGGAACATTCTGCGATAAGAATACTGCCTGAAACGCTCATCCAGCAGGACGATAATTCCCACATCTTCCGCAGTCCGGATGACACGTCCCGCCGCCTGCAGTACTTTATTCATTCCGGGATAACGGTAGGAATAATCAAAGCCGTTTTCCCCATTGTCATCAAAATAGTCCTTGAGGATTTCCCGTTCACAGCCTACCTGTGGCAATCCGGTTCCTACTACGATCACACCGATGAGGCTGTCCTTTTTCAGGTCGATCCCTTCTCCGAAGATACCTCCCAGCACGCAGAACCCGATCAGCGTCTGTTCCTCTTCCTCCTCGATCTCCATGCCGATGAGACTCTGCAGGTCGCAGTCTTCATTGCCCCGGAAACGGTTCAGGAAGTATTCTCTCTCCTCTTCGTTCATGGATTCCTGCTGTACCAGGCATTCCTCTTCTTCTGTCATAAAATATTGCCCGTAGATCTCATAGATCTGATCCATGAAGGAATAAGACGGGAAAAATACCATGTAATTACCGTGCCGGTTCTTCACGACTTCATGAATATAGCGGGCAATATTGTAGTACTCCTCTCGGGATCTGCGGGTGAACTTGCTGGTCACATCCCCGGCGATCAATATGGTGCGCTTCTCGGGATCGAACACCGAGTGAGCGTATACTTCGTAGTCTTCCTTCTCTCCCCCCAACAGATTCTTGTAATACTGGATCGGCAGAAACGTGGCGGAAAACAGGATCGTGCTGCGTCCCCTGAGCATGCATTCCTTCAGATTTTCTCTGGGATTGACGCAGAACAGCTTCAGTTCAAAGCTGCCGTCCTCACACGTTCTCGTATATTTGACGTAGTTTTCATCGATCCTCTCGTAAATATCCAGAAAATGGCTGAGCTTGAAGTAGAAGTCCAGCAGATTCTCCCTCACTTCCAGACTGACCTTCTCCTGCTCCTCCAGATAATCGCTGATGATGCCGTGAAGTCTGGTCAGAGGCTGCACCAGCATGTCAATATCCTCCACCAGCCGGTATCCGTCGCAGTCCCGTTTCATGGACAACAGCTGCGCATTGCACTTTTCCAGCAGCTGGCATATCCTCTCCGCATAGCCTTCCCGCACAAAGGTACTCTTTCCGTCAGACTTTCTTCCCTTATGTCCTTTGATATAGATAGAGTCCGTACCGTCCATTTCCACGAAGATATGCTCTTGTGGCAGTTGTTTTGACATATCTGTCATTTCTAATGTCATTTGTCCGGAAATCTCGTCTTTATCGCGCTTTTTAAGCGCTGCCTCCTCCATTTCCGACATGATTGTCTGTTTTATCTCCCGCTTCAGTTCCAGCAGGTCTTCCTTCCGCAGAGGCGCGCTGTACATCTCTCTGCCGCGCTCTAAGAGGTTATGTGCCTCATCGATCAGAAATACATAGTCCCCCTGGCTGCCATCTCCGAAGAACCGCTTCAGATAAACATGGGGATCAAAGAGGTAATTATAGTCTCCGATGATGCCATCCGCAAACAGACTTACGTCCAGCCCGAATTCAAAGGGACACACCTGATATTTCAGGGCATATTCTTCTATTTTATTTCTCGTAAAGCTCTCTTCGTGGGTCAGCAGATCATAGATGGCATCATTGATCCGGTCAAAATGTCCCTTGGCATAGGGGCACTGCTCCGGATTACATTCGGTATGCTCCTGAAAACAGATCTTCTCCTTCGCCGTCAGGATAATGCTCTTGAATCGCAGTCCCTTTTCCCTAAGTAATGAGAAAGTATCCTCCGCCACTGTCCGGGTGATAGTCTTGGCTGTAAGGTAGAACAGCTTGTCCCCCATATCTTTCCCCATGGCTTTTACCGTGGGGAAGATGGTGGAGATGGTCTTGCCTACTCCCGTGGGAGCTTCGATGAATAATTTTCTCTTATGGTAGATGGTCTGATATACATAACTGACCAGTTCTTTCTGTCCATCCCGGTAGTCAAAAGGGAATTGCAGTCCGGCAATGGACTGCTGTCTAAGCTCTCTCCACTGCCATGTATAATCTGCCCACTTGCGGTAATCACTGATCAACTGCTGAAACCATGCCTCCAGCTTGGCAAATTCATAATCTTCATAAAAATAGCGGATATCTTCTGTCTCTATATTACAATAAGTCAGCCGTACGCGGATATAAGGCAGCTCCTTCTGCAGACTGTACATATAGGCATAGCATTTTGCCTGGGCAATGTGCAGGGGTAACGGTGCCTTCAGCTTCGCCAGATCTCTGTAAGTTCCCTTGATCTCGTCGATGGTGGTCTCGCCGTTCTGTTCAATGATACCGTCCGCCCGTCCCTCCACGATGATGACATAGTTCTCCGTGGGATGGGTGTATTTCAGCGCCACTTCTGCCTGATACTCCGCTCCCATGCGGCGCTGGATCATGCGGTGGATCCGGCTGCCCTCCTGCATTGCATTCTCGGGGGAACCCTGTCTCCTGTCATCGATGTCGCCACTGCGCAGAATGAATTCCACAAGATTTCTTACCGATGTTCTGACTTCTCCTGCCATGCGGCTTCACCTCCCTTGACAAATTCCTATCATAACCGCATGCCTGCGGCTTGTCCCGTGCTGCACACTCTCACAAGCCCGGTATACGAAAACTCCCCAGGTAAATAGTACTCTATCTTACCTGGGGAGTCAAATCACATTCTGTTATCACAAGATGTTTTAGCACGCAATCGCATACTGTCTCAACAGCTCTTCAAATTTATCATTGTAGCCGTCATAAGATACAGACAGTGGCTTCGTGAAATCCAATCCATACACTCCAAGGAATGACTTGGCATCGACTACGTATCTGTTATAGCATATATCAATATCAAAATCACACTTTGAAGCTACATCAACAAAATGTTTCACGTCTTCAGGTGTCAAACGGATCGTCTTTAACATTTCTTGTTCCTTCCTTTCAATAGTAAGTTGATCGTAAGTTAAAAAATACACCGGGTACTTTCCCCTCATATCTGAAATCATTACTATTATAGCCAACCATCCCCAAATGTAAAGCGGTTTTTTTCTTCCAAAAAACGCTCATTTTAGGCATTTTTACCACACTTTTATCATTTTGACAACAGTTGGTCTTCATCCGGAAAACCTTTTCGGCGATTTGTATATTTGTTACTTTATCACGATAAAATCCAAATCTCAATTTGGCGAAATCTATCGAAATTCCACCATATATTCTTGGAACCTGAGTGGCAGCATATTTCGTTGTAATTCTCTGTTTTCCCGCTCTTTTATAGCTATTGTATGACAGAAGGAGCGGAAAAGTTCCCGGTAATGCAGCTCCGCCGCAGACAGCTTCTCCGTCTTAGACTGTACTCTCTCCCAGGCATCCTTCCCCTGCAACGTATACCATGGTCTCCCGGCCGGATGTACCCCGAACAGGTATCGACCCGCATCAAACAGCAGAAAATCTTCCATAGGAAAACGGTCGGCGAAATGCACCATTAAAAAGGTCAGGATATTGTTCTTCGGTGCGATCTTCGAGTAGAGGATCGTATTCTCCAGTTCCTCAAACCGGACGAATCCCTTCAGATGATGATATTCATTCCCGGCTGCCCTTGCCAGGCCGAAGGTCTGGTTCACATAAGTGTCTGCAAGGGCATCCATAAGATGCCCCGCCGCGCACTTTTCAGCCAGTCCCTTCGCAATGGTCCGGTATACCGCCTGTGCCTTCTCCGGCTTCGGCGATGCCAGCGCCAGACACAGGGTCTCATAATCCGATTCCCCGAATCTGCGCTTTAACGTACGTATCACCTTGATCGTCTTCTCCGGATCCGGCACCACCTCCACCGACTCCGAGAACAGCAGGTTCTCCTCGATGGTGGTGACCATAGTATCCCGGACGGGTGAATGATCCTCGTAGGTATTGTAAATGGCAGTGAATATCCCTTCTAAGGAATCCTCGCAATGATATATCTTCATATAATAAGCTTTTCCTCCTGCCGTACCCCGTTCGGGAACATCCCGTCATCAAATAACGTCATCTGCCGGTAACTCATACCATCGCTTCCGAACCGGATCCGGTCCTTCGGATCCGTCAGATTCCGCACGATATAATCCTCCTCCAGCTTCGTGGGATACATCATCCTGCCGCTGCAGGTAATAAAATACACTGCCCGCCTTAATACCACCCCTAACTTCTTCAGATCCTGAAAGGTCAGCTTTGTACTCCTCCTAGCAGCAAGAATCCGCCTGGCACTCTTCACACCGATCCCCGGCACCCGCAGCAAGTCCCCGTAGGGAGATCTGTTAATCTCCACCGGGAAACATTCCAGATGCCGCACTGCCCAATCCTCCTTGGGATCTAACATGACATTAAAATACGGTCTTCTCTCATCCAACAGTTCCTCCGCCCGAAATCCATAGAACCGAAGCAGCCAGTCCGCCTGGTACAGACGGTGTTCCCTCAGAAGCGGCGGTCCTCCCGGAAGTGCCGGCAGGCTTTTGTCCTCGTTGACCTTTACAAACGCAGAATAAAAGACTCTCTTTAACTCAAACTTCTGATACAGGCTCTCCGCCACATTTAAAATCTGATAATCCGTCTCCGGCGTTGCGCCAATGATCATCTGTGTAGACTGCCCACCAGAGACAAAGTGGGGACTCTTACGGTACAGGATCAGTTCCTCCTTATTCGCATGAATGCCATTCTGAATCTGCCGCATGGGGGTCAGAATATTCTTCCGGTGCTTATTCGGTGCCAGTGTCCGAAGCCCCTCCGCCGTAGGGAGTTCTAAGTTCACGCTCATGCGGTCTGCCAGATATCCCATCCGCTGCACCAGCTCCGGATCTGCCCCGGGAATCGCCTTCACATGGACATAGCCGTTAAAATGGCAGTGATTCCGAAGCAGCCAAATGGTCCGGTATAACAGTTCCATGGTAAACGTAGGATCCTGTACAATGCCGGAGCTTAAGAACAGTCCCTCGATATAATTCCGTCGGTAGAACTCCATGGTCAGCGTGCAGATCTCCTCCGGTGTGAAAGTGGCTCTGGGGACATCGTTGGACTTCCGGTTCAGGCAATATTTGCAATCGAAGATACATTCATTGGTCATCAATATCTTAAGTAAAGAAATGCATCTGCCGTCGGAAGAAAAACTGTGACAGATCCCTGCCTTCGCACAGTTACCCATGTGCTTCCCGTCTCCCTTACGTTCCACGCCGCTGGACGTGCAGGCTACATCAAAACGAGCGGCATCCGTCAGGATCTCCAGCTTCTGCATGATGGATAATTCTCCATTTTGTATAAGATATTCCAAGTTATCACCGCCTTTTATCGAAAATTTTCAAAACCAGAACATCCGTTCTGTTGTGTATCTAAATTAGCACATATGTTCGATTTTTGCAAGTGGTTATTTTTTCCGAAAAAAAGCTTGCAAAATCACGCATTTCGCAGTTAAATAATATAGGAGTATTTTGTATCACAAGCCGCCAGGCGGCAGAATGAGAGGTCAGTATGTCAGATATTGTCATACCTAAAAATTATAAGTCTCAGCTGAACCTGTACGAAACACAGGTTGCCATCAAGACAGTGAAGGACTTTTTCCAGGGATTGTTAGCAGAGCGCCTGCACCTGCTGCGCGTATCTGCTCCTTTATTTGTGGATCCCACATCCGGACTGAACGATAACTTAAACGGTGTGGAGCGTCCTGTAAATTTCCATATTGCTGCACAGGGAGACCGCGAAGCAGAGATCGTACAGTCTCTGGCAAAATGGAAGCGCTATGCCCTGCAGAAGTATGGTTTTAAGCCCGGTGAGGGTCTCTACACCGACATGAGTGCCATCCGCCAGGATGAGACCACCGACAACATCCACTCCATCTATGTAGACCAGTGGGACTGGGAGAAGATCATCACCAGGGATGAGCGGAATCTGGAGACTCTGAAAGAGACCGTCCGCACCGTATACAAGGTTCTGCGCAAGACCGAGAAGTATATGTCCATCCATTATGACTACATTGAGGAGATCCTTCCTCATGACATCTTCTTCGTGACTACCAGTGAGCTGGAGGAAATGTTCCCTGATTATTCTCCGAAGGAACGCGAATACTACATTGCCAAGGCTAAGGGTGCTGTCTGCATCATGCAGATCGGTGAGACCTTAGAGAATGGTAAGCCTCATGACGGTCGTGCCCCGGACTACGATGACTGGTCTCTGAATGCGGATATCGTGGTATATTATCCGGTTCTGGATATCGCTCTGGAGCTGTCCAGTATGGGTATCCGTGTAGACAAAAAGGCTCTGTTAGACCAGTTACAGAAGGCTGGCTGCCCCGAGCGTGCCGAGCTTCCTTATCACAAGGCAGTCATTAGCGGTGAGCTTCCTCTTACCATCGGCGGTGGTATCGGTCAGTCCCGTATCTGTATGTTCTTCTTAAGAAAAGCTCATATCGGCGAAGTACAGTGTTCTCTGTGGTCCGATGAGGTTATGGAGACTGCAGAAAAGAACGGCTTACAGTTGTTATAAGATCGTTTTATTTCCAAAGCAAACTCCCCGGAAGAGGAAGTCTTTCGGGGAGTTATTTTATATATCTTCTATTCATAGATCACAAATTTCTCATTTTCAAAAGTCTTCTCATACCCATGATCTTCCATGAACTTTCCGATCAGCATAAGCTTGGGATTATCCACGATATATTCCCACTCTTTTTCCGTAGGCTGCATGGTCTTAAGTGCTGCTTCTCCTTTTTCCAGATACACGGCATATTTTTTCTCCAACAGTACCACCGGACGGTAAGTCGCATCCGCATCCATCCGCTCCTGCATCTTAAGCATATCCTCTTCCATCTGTGCGATCTGATAGGAATCCAGATCCGGCCAGGGATTGAATGCCGCAGGCATCTGCAGATAATAGGACAATGCCGGGATCTGACCGTAGAGCAGCACATCCTTTCCCGCAAGTCCCCCGGTATTCACATACTCGGAGATCTCCTGCATCCATCCGGCACGTTCCTCACTCATCCATACATTCTGCAAAGTCTTGTTGTTGGTCACCTGTGCACTGAGCTCCTGCACACCGGTACCCTCCACGAATACAAAACTTCTGCCAAACAGTCCCACCTGGATGAAAAATAACAGAAAGAACCCACCAAAGATACATTTTGCGGGAGCAGCGGATAGCGTGACCCGCTTCCACCGGAAGCTGCCGGCATATTTGCAGAACCGATAAAACTGCCAATACATATAAGGCAATGCCAGAAACAGATTATTCATGCTGGGGTAAAGCTTGTTATTACTGCCAAGGGATGTGATCCATATCACAAGGAAGATCAGGCCGCTGACCAGCTTTTCCTCCCTCGGTGCAGAAGGCGTGAATATCCGCCACAGCGTCACCAAAAGCGTCAGCGTTAAAAAGGTCACTCCCGGCCAGATAATAGCGCCGTAATGTGTGTATTCCGTAGCACAGAACCCCTGCCGGTACAGCCAGAATACCATGATCACAGTAAGCAGCGCACTTACGGTCCATTCCAGGATCCGCAGCACCTTTTTTATCGTGTCCTTCCCTGCATAAGAATCTCTTACACAAGCTGCGGCGAATTCCAATAATCCCACCGCTATCATTCCCACGATCAGGAATACGCACATCCTAAGCTCCCAGTACAGATTCTGGAGATACCAGTCGAACATTCCCAGGATCATGGATGCGGCAGTATAATCCGTAGCTACCTCCGTCATGGAGAACAGCCTCTGAATGCCTCTTACATACTCATCCATGCCATAGCGGATCTGAATGTAACCGAATAATACCAGCAATGCAGTAAGATACCCCGCCAGGCACATCCCGGTATCCTGTAACAGCTTCTTACGAAGCCTCCTGCCTGCTTCCTTTTTTCGTGCTTTCTTATCTTCCGTTTCCGCATTTCCCGCAACGCCACCACAATCCTGCGCAATGCCTTTGCGCTCTTCCAGCCAGCAGATGATCCCGTATGCCCACACACCCACGATCATCGCGGCTTCCGGCAGATTGGAAAATCTTGCCAGCACATTACAGCCCAGTGCCACCCCTGCGGCAAACAGTAAACCTCCTTTCCCCCGGGACAGCCCAAGATACAGACAGATCACGGAGACCAGAAAGAATACATACGTCACATAATTATAAAAAGATCCCGTAGGGCACCAGCAAAAGCTTACTGCTGTAAATTCGCCCAAAAAGGCAAGCCCGGCAGGTATCTTCAGCACTTTTGTACAAAAGTAATATCCCAGAACCGCCAACAGGCTGATGCTTAAGCCCGTGTAAAAATTCATGCCGACCAGCGTTTTCGCTCCGGGCAGCAGACTAAGGAAATGTCCGATGGCAGTGGTCAGATAAGTGGAAAAAAGCCACATAGGATCCATATGCCGGGTTCCCATATATTCAAAATTCGCATAACCGTAGCCGGTATCCCACAGATCCAGCCCCCAGGCTATATGTCGCAGGGGATACAGTACCAGGACAGCCACGAATAAGAACTCCCAGAGGCGTCTATGGCTCTGACCGCCGGTTCCCGCTATTTTATTTTTAACGTTATCTGTCACGGTGTTACCTCTCTTTTGAACATAGTATCTACGGTCTGTATTTTTTCCGTAAGAACACGATAAGGACGAATGTGCAGGAATATCTTATGCAATCCTTCACAGATATTTTTGCGGATAACATCCACCAAAATTCCCAGGACAAATACCACGATCACTGCGATGACAGTCCATAAGAGCAACGATACGACACCGTCTATGCGGTCCGAACCAAGCCAGGGTTGCCAGGCATAACGCACCCCCAGGTTCTCATGCAACAGATACACTCCTAATGTGTAAGGCGCGATCTTCACCGCCACGCTGCCGATCTTCCCCCGGATGTCACTGTCCAGAAACAGGCAAAACAGCCCGACAGAAGCTAAGAACGGGAAAATATGGTTATATTCATACGGAAGCTTCAAAATCAGTTCCAGGCTGCCTGTCCGCAGATAAAATAAATGCAGCAGCATTGCCTCTCCAAAAGTTCCGAGGACGCCGATCAGATACAGCAACAACGCCCGGGATTTTTTCTGTAAAAAAGGAATTCCGAATCTGCGAAGATATGCGGCTGCACAAAACACACACAGATACCAGATGCAGTCATAGCCCTTGCTATCCTCCTCCAACCGGAAGGGCAGAATGGATTTAACCAGACAAAATGCAGCAAATAGCAGCACCAGGGCCACCTGAAACTGCTGCTTCGTCATCCGTCTGAGCCCGATTCCCACGAAGGGTAACAGAATATATAAAAATACATACGCCGTCAAGAACCAGTAATGCCCCATGGTCACCGGGAACAATAATGTCAGATAATAATGCGTACTCACTTCCGCCGCAGGAACGATCCCAGTCACCGCCGCCAGCACACCGATGCCCACAGAATACAGCCACAGCGTAAGCCACAGCGTAAGCAGCCTGCTCAGTTTAAAAGAGCTTTCGCACAAAAAGTATCCGCTGATCATCATATACACATTCACGGCTACAATGCAGATTGCTTCTAACAGCCAGGCTGCCATATCCTGCGCTGATAAAGGCGCTGTCAGATCCGGCAGCAGTCCTCCCTTGCCCAGGTAGTGCAGCACCACGACCATCATCATTGCCACACAGCGCAGTACTTCCAGATTTGCCATACGTTCTTTTTTCTGCATATCGATTCCTGTTTCCTTCCCGCCATTGCTTCGTGCTACGCACTCCCACTTCTCCGCTCCGCTTCGGTCCGTGCTAGACATGTGCCACTGGCACATAGCACCCTACCCAAGGTCTTTCACCCACTTATGAGCAAGCTCATGTGGGCTTAGACCTTTTGACCCTAGTATCATTATATTACCTTGTAACATATTATGTAAAGCAAAAGCGATTCCGCCCTGATTCTGCCTAATAAAGATGTTAATTGGAGAAACCGTTTTCATATTTAATGTAGATATTTGGGTAAAACTTTGGTAAAATGTATCTATCAATACTAATCTGCATCGGAGGTGTCTATTTTGACAAAAAATACCAAGAAAAACCCTATCCCTCTCTGGAATCGGATACGCTTTAAGCTGATCTTCGCTTTTCTGATCCCCGTGGTCTTTATCATTGTCTTAGGTCTCGTATCCTATCAGAAGGCTACCACACAGATCATTGCAACCTACCGCGACTCCGTGGACCAGACCGTCAGCATGATGAATCAGTACCTGACGCTTTCTTTTGACACGGTCCAGTCCAACTACAAGGGATATATGAATGAGGATACCCTGAAGAAATATCTGAACGGTCTGTATGATAACGATGCCACTACCTTGTACAATACTCCAAACACCTATGAAGATACCTTTATCAAGGCCGTGACCACAGATGCCCTGCTCTCCAATATTTACGTGCTTTCCGACAAAGAGAAAACGATCTCTACCACGAAAACGAAGGAGACCGGTCTCTTAAGTGCGTACCTTGAAAGCTCCCAGGGTCAGATTTTATCCGCGGATAAGGCAAAATATTACCTTTTCGGCAACCAGTCCGAGGCCGACGCAAAGCTTGGCACGGATTCCTCCAAATACAGTGTACGCCTCGCCAGATATTTTTCCAGCGCTCCGGCGATCCTGATCATTGATTTCAAACCGAGTGTCCTGGATACCTCCTTATCCTCCCTGGATGGCGGTGAGGGCAGTCTCGTAGGCTTTGTCACCTGCGACGGCACCGAATACCTCTCCTCCGGCTCCGATACAGCAACAGAAAATACCTTTGTCGGCAAATCCTATGTAGATGAGGCATTTGCCTCTGAGGAAGACAACGGCTCGTCCTATGTAGAAGAGGCAGGCGCAGAATATCTCTTTCTCTATTCCAAGATCAGTACCCGTAATGCCATGATCTGTGCCCTGATCCCTCAGGCAAATATCATCGGTCAGACAGCGGAGATTAAAAATGTGTCTCTGATCCTTGTCATTGCAGCAAGTGCCGTGGCGATCTTACTGGGATCTCTGCTGGCCGGGCAGTATGGCGGCTCCATCTACTATTTTATCCGCCGCCTGAAAAAAGTCTCTGACGGAGATCTGACGATCGAAGTCCACTCCAAGCGCAATGACGAATTCCAGCTATTAGCTGATGGCATCTGTGATATGATCGCACACATGAAGAAGCTGGTATCCGGGCTGAAGAATGTCAATGAAGAATTATCCCGGGCTGCCACCGATATGTCTGCGGCTTCCTCACATTTTCTGGCTACCTCCCAGGATATCCAGAATCAGGTAGGTGAAATGCGCCAGGGTATTGAAAAACTGGATGAAAGCTCTGAGGACTGCCTGCAGCAGATGGACTCTCTGTCCGACACCATCGGCAGCGTATCCTCACATTCTGACCAGATCAATGCGCTTGCCACCGGCACCACCGCTGCGATCCATACCGGTATCGAATCCGTGGAACATCTGAAGGAGAATACCTCTTCCACCATGCAGATCACCTCCAACATCGTAGATACCATCGGCAGGCTGAACGAGAAATCCAAAGCCATCGGCTCCATCACTGAAGCCATTAATGAGATTGCAGAGCAGACCAACCTCCTGTCCCTTAACGCTTCCATTGAAGCTGCCAGAGCCGGCGAATCCGGAAGAGGCTTCGCAGTGGTCGCTCAGGAGATCCAGAAGCTGGCGGATCAGTCCCTGCACTCCTCCGGTGAGATCTCCCGGATCATCGAAGAGATTGAGATTACCACAGACGAAGCTACACAGGTTGCCAGACAGGCCAAGGGCATTGTAGCGGATCAGAACCAGTCCGTTGGCAGTACCACAGACTCCTTCCGTGAGATAGATTCCAAGGTAACAGAGCTTCTGAAATTCCTGCAGCAGATCAATGCAGGCGTGTCGGAAATGGAACACCAGCGCACCACTACCCTGTCCGCCATCTCCGGTATCTCCGCAGTATCCGCAGAAACTGCTGCCGGATCCTCCAATGTACAGACTGCTGCCGAAAAACAGCTGCAGGCTATTCAGAATCTGGACAAAGCCACCTCCGCACTGGCAGCCCGCTCAGAGGAGCTGACTACTATTCTGGAAGGTTTCATTGTATAGAAATGGCTATACACCCTGGAGAAAATATGTTATACTGGTAACATCTTTTGACGAAGAAATTCTTAGGAAAATACATATAGAGAGGTAATCTTATGAGCAAAAAAAGAGTTGTCGTATCTCTGGGACATGACGCCCTGGGCTATACCACTACCGAGCAGTGGGATGCGGTAAAAGTAACCGCCAAGGCTCTGGCAGACCTGGTGGAGGCAGATTATCAGCTGACGATCACCCACAGTAACGGTCCGCAGGTCAGCATGATCCATAAGGCCATGACCGAGTTACGCCGTGTGTACATCGACTATACCCCCGCACCTATGTGTGTCTGCTCCGCTATGAGCCAGGGTTATGTAGGCTATGATATCCAGAACTCTCTTCGTGCAGAGCTTCTGGACCGCGGTATCTCCAAGCCGGTCAGCACCATCCTCACCCAGGTCACGGTAGATCCTTATGATGAGGCTTTCTATGAGCCCACCAAGGTCATCGGTCGTTACATGTCCAAGGAAGATGCTGAGATTGAAGTAAAGAAAGGCAACTATGTCAAGGAAGATCCCGGCAAGGGCTTCCGCCGTGTCGTTGCTGCCCCCAAGCCTATCGACATCGTAGAGATCGAAGCCATCCGTGCACTGGCAGCCGCAGATCAGGTAGTCATCGCCTGTGGCGGCGGCGGAATCCCCGTGATCGAGCAGAAGCATGCGCTGAAGGGTGCTTCCGCAGTCATCGAGAAGGATGCCATCGCCGGTAAGCTTGCTTCCGACCTAAGCTGTGACGAGCTGATCATCCTGACCACAGTTCCCTATGTTTATAAGAATTTCGGTAAGGAGGATCAGACAGCACTGGAGACTCTCACCGTAGCAGAAGCAAAGGATCTGATCGCAGCAGGACAGTTTGAGGAAGGCACCATGCTTCCCAAGATCGAGGCAGCCATTGCTTACCTCGAGAAGGTTCCCACCGGCAAAGTCCTGATCACCTCCATGGATCATGTCAAGGATGCCATTAAAGGCAAGGCTGGCACTGTGATCACCGCATAATTTCATTCGTATGTAAAAGGAGATATCCATTGTGTGGACATCTCCTTTTTATTACTCATATTTTTCCAAGTAGAAGGAATACAGGATCCGCTCCTTCACGGGCATCTGCATCAGCTTCGTCAGCGCTTCCTCATAGTACTGAATCTGGACGTTGTAGCGGTTCCAGAGGGCTTCCAGGGAGTCGATTACATCGGTCTTGTAGTCCAGCAGAACAATCTCACCGTCTTCTATGAAAAAGACATCGATGATACCCTGAATGAGCACCTTTTCTCCCTCGGGCAGATCCGGATCCAGGCGTTTCGCATCAATGCCCAGCACAAAGGGCTGCTCTCTGTATAGAAGCCCCTGCTCCTGCGCACGCCACATGCGGTATGCCAGCTCCTGTTCCAGAAAATTGAGGATCTTCGGCAGACTGACTGCTTTGGCATATTCCTCCGTCAGGCGTAAAGATACCGTTTCCCGCTGTAAGAATTCTTCCAACCGCTTCTTAAGTCTCTCCGCGTCCAGTCTCTTACGGTATGTCTCATAATCTCCGGGGCATTTTTCAAACAGTCCCGATTCGACAAATACATACGTAAAATCCAACAGCTCCATGACACGGTGGAAAGCACTTCCCCGGACAGCTCCGCTGACCTTCTCCTGCTCTCTGCGAAATGCAGGAATATAGGGAACGACTTCTTTTTCCTCAAAGGTATGGAATGCCTCCTCATCTTTTTCCGCCATGGCTGCGATTTTTAACTCTGACACTGTGGTCTTGGTATACAACTTCTGTAACCCGGGATGGGGATATTGATAAGCAAAACGCTCCCGCAGACGCATAAGCTTCCGCTCATTTTCTTCCGGATCTCCGGGTAAAAGTACCTCCCCATCCGCTACCCGCTGCAGTTCCTCCCTGCGGTCACCCATGCGCAGCTGCTCTCTGATCTCCTCTGCCGCCAGGTCCTCCGTTCTCAGTGTCTTCACCGCAATTCCCGTCTTCGGCAGGATCGGCAGCAGGAAATCCATATAGCTTCCCGCCTCACAGAAATCCAGATAAGTCAGCCTCTCCTGTCCGGTCATCTGCGCCAACTCCCACTTTTCGTCGGCCTTGTCCAATACCGCTGTTAAGATCAGCTTCTCTCTGGCACGGGTCAGTGCCACATAGAGCACACGTAATTCCTCCGCCAGATTATCTTCCTTCATTTTTGCGGACAGAACCGCTCGGCGGAGGGTCTTATTTTTAATACGTCGTACGGAATCCACATAATCCACCGCAACCCCCAGATCCATGTCCACGATCAGGGATTGGTTCGCATCCTGCATGTTGAAACGTTTCGACAGTCCGGAGACAAATACCACCGGGAATTCCAGTCCTTTACTTTTGTGGATACTCATGATCCTGACCACATCTGCATTTTCATCCAGAGTGTCCGCCTCGCCGTAATCCACGTCATATTTTTCCAGCTGCTCCATATAACGGATAAAATGAAACAGTCCGAAATAACTGGTCTTCTCGAAAGCGGATGCCTTCGTAAGCAGCATCTCCACATTCGCGCGGCGCTTGCTGCCGGCGGGAAGTGCCGTCACATAATTCAGATAATCATAATCGTCAAGTATCCGCTGCAACAGGTCACGGATCGAGGTGAAAGGAGTCCGGTCACGGTAATGGCCAATCCGTTGTAAGAAGGTATCTGCCTTTTGTGAAAGCTCTGTTTCTTCCCCAGCGCTTTCGCCCGCTGATGTCTCTTCTCCCTCTTCCACCGTCCGACCGCTCTTCGCCACTTCCTTCAGTGCTTCATATAATGTCATCCGTTTTCTGGAATGCCATTCCCCGCCACTGCGGATCTGCGCGATCTCTTCCTGGGTGAATCCACCGAAGACGGATTGCATCACGCCAAACAGCGGGATATCCTGCCTTGGATTGTCCAGCACCCGTAAAAACTGCAACAGCTCCTGCACCTCCAGTGCCCCGAAATATCCGGTCTTAGATGTGATGTAGACAGGGATTCCCTGCTGTTCCAGTATCTTTTTGAATTCTTCATCCCAGCCGCTGGTAGTACGGAGTAGGATGACCATATCCGAATATCGCACCGGGCGAAGTTCCCCCGTGGACTTCTCCATGACCTTCAGACTGCCCTTCAACTGCTTTATACGGGCGGCAATGGCGAGTGCTTCCAACTGTCGTACATTATCGTAATCCACAAGGACTCCCGCACCCTCGGCATGCTGCTCTCCGATGCCGCTCTCTTCGCGCTCTCCCTTTTCCGGCTTGCGGATCAGCAAAGCTTCACTGCCGTACGCAGGATCCTCCGCAGCAGGATAGGTTGCCCCTGGATACAGTGCCGCCTTGTCATCATAGGCGATACCGCCGATCTCCCTGCTCATGATCCGGGAAAATACACCATTGACCGCATCCACCACCTGTATGCGGCTTCGGAAGTTCTTCGCCAGGTCGATCCGGCACAGATCCCCGGTCTCCTGATAAGTGTCGTATTTTTCCAGAAACAGTTCCGGTCTCGCCAGACGGAATTTGTAGATGCTCTGCTTCACATCGCCTACCATGAAGCGGTTGTAATGTCCCTCAGCTTCCCCGGAGATAGCGCTTAACAGATACTCCTGCACCAGGTTACTGTCCTGGTACTCATCAATAAGGATCTCCTGAAAATACTGGCGGTACTCCATTGCAACGTCACTTGGCGCAATACGATATTTCGTTTCTGCGTGATCCGTTCCTGTGCCGCCGGTTTCTTCCACTTTTTCCCGCTTTAACAGGATCTGCAGCGCATAATGCTCCATATCGGAAAAGTCGATCAGATGTCTCTCCTGCTTGGCAGCAAGGAGCCTTCTGTCGAATTCCAATACCAGGTCAAGCAGCATCCGAAGCGGCTCTCTGCAGGCTTTTCCCTGCTCCACTGCCAGTTCTAACGGGGTCTTAAAATAGCTCTCTGAAAGGTCACTTAAGGTATCCTTCACACTGTTTCGGATTGCCTTTGCCAGTTCCCGTTTGGCGGGATCCACACTGTCATCCTTTTTAGAAGGGAGCCGCGCGAAAGTCACGGCGGGAATCTTAGCAGCCTGTTCCTCCAGGTTCTTGCAGTCTATAAGTCTCTCCAGCTGTTCGATCTCTGCATCAGTCAGTTCCCCGTACATATACGGACCATCCGGCAGTTCACACAGCCGCTTCACTTCCCGCAGTTTTTCCAGGCATCCCTCCACGGTGCGGTTCACCCGTTCCGTCAGATATTGTCCGTAATCGCTGCGAACCAGTGCATCCAGATCACCAGCCGCATAATCGTTCTTGCGTTCCTCCAGCCATTCCGCAGGCCAGGGAAAGCTTCCCGCATAGCGGGACAGATTCAGGATATGCTGCTCCAGCACGCTCTCCCTGCCTCCCGGGCAGAAATACTCCACACAAGCGTGGAACTGTTCCAGTGCTCCCATTTCCGGAACTGTTTCTTCATTATCATGACCTTCCCGGGATGTCAGGACCTCTTCCGGAACAAAATTCCCTGCATAGGCATCCTCTAAAAGCTGCGCCAGTACTTCCTGCTGAAGCAGCTTGATCTCTCCCTCGTCCGCCACGCGGAAATCCGGATCCAGTCCGATCTCATTAAAATGGTTCCGGATCAGGAACAGGCTGAAGCTGTCGATAGTAGTGATCTGCGCATTATGCAACAGTGCAGACTGCTTCTGGATATGCTCATTGCCGGGATCCGCCTCCAGTCTGGCGGCGATTCCGGCTGCGATACGTTCCCGCATTTCCGCTGCGGCGGCATTGGTAAATGTCACGATCAGCAGTCTGTCGATATCCGCCGGATGTTCTCCGTCACAGATCATACGGATGATACGTTCCACCAACACTGCCGTTTTACCACTTCCCGCGGCCGCCGATACCAGAATATTACTGTTATGCAGTTCGATTACCCTTTGCTGTTCCGGGGTGAATTTCATTCCCATATACTACCTCTGTTCCTGATTCTCTTCTCTTATCTTATCTTTATCCTATCTCTATCCTGCCATCCTGTCTCTATCCTGACACCCTGTTTCTATCCTGACACCCTGTTTCTGCGTGCGGCAGGCGCTTTTCTTCAGGCTTTCTGACGGACATGTACTCCCACCGGACACCTTTCACCCTACGCTTCCACCGTCTCCTGCATCCGCTGCATCAGCGTCTGCTTATCCAGATCCTCCAGTTGTCTCTTCTCATACCCCGGGATACTGCCGTCAAAGCCACAGACTTTTTTATAGGCACAGTACGTGCAGGCTTCCTCGTTCCCCTTCTCGTAAGGGTTCGCCGCTATTTTCCCATCCAGGATCTCCCTGCCGATATCCCGGATCTTCGCATCCACGTAAGCAGATACCAACTGCATCTCCTCCCGGCTTAAGATTCCGGACCTGGCACTGAAGCTTCCGTCCTTTTTCTTCTCCACCGGAATGACTGCAGATTTATCCTGCAAGTAATGGTCCAGCCGTTCCACGACCTCGGGATCACTGTTCACCACACCATTCATCCGAAGCTTCGCGAGGATCTGCTCATTGATCTGTTCATCTGTCAGTTCCACCGGTGTCTCTATGGTAGGATCATCGATGTGATAGTACAAAAGTGCCGCCGGTACGATCTCCTTGTCCGGATGCTTTCTGCTCTCCAGTTCCATTGCCGCATTCATATAGACCACCAGCTGTAACTGCAGTCCGTAATACAATGCCGCCAGGTCGAATTTCTTATTGCCGGACTTGTAATCGATGACCTTGACATAGACATGCTCCGCGTCCTCCGATACATCAATACGGTCAATACGTCCCTGCAGGTGCATCTTCTCTTCTTCGGACAGGTCCACATGAATACTGTCCAGATCCTCCGCGAACCGGAAGGACAACTCATAATCGTCCGGCTGAAAGCTTCCCTGCTTCAGATGCTGCTGCAAGGTCAGCACCGTCCGGGTCAGGATCCTGCTCATCCGGGTAATGGCGTATTCATTCCTTGCAGAACTGTATAACACGGTCTCTCCGTAAGTTGCTGCGTATGCTTCCACCGATTCTTTGACCGTTTTTAATGCAAAATTTTCCTCAAAATCCCACCATGTTCGACCGGATTCTGCAAGTTTTCCTGCAAAATTCTCCAGTACCGCATGATACACATTACCCATATCCGACACTTCAAAGCCGAATTCTTCCCGCTCCCGCAGGGACAGACCGTATTGCAAAAAATGTCTGCAGGCGCAGGCCGCATAGGTCTCTAAGCGGCTCACACTGTTCTCCAGCTGTCTGCCGTACAGTGCTCTCGCCACGATCCGGGACAGCCCACTCTCCTTGTATCTGCGGAATGCCGCCTGGGTCAGACGGTCTCTGCCCTCTGCATCCGCTTCATAGGCACGGTACATGAGATAAAAATCCTGCCGTTCCTCTTCCTGTAGCGTTCCGTCCGCATATTCCCGCAGTTCCTCCGCCAGATACCTGGCACCTTCCTGTCTGCCCTCGATCTGCTCGATACGGCTGCGGTTCTGGGGATATTCCACCACAAGCTGCGGAAAAAGCTTCCGTACCGTATCGATCAGGTAGGACGGACGGATTCCCTTTCCATCACTGTTTACCTTGGCATAAGACAGATACAGCCGTTGTGAGGGTTTCGTCATATTCAGATACAGATACAGTCTCTGAATGTACATCTGTTGTCTGGGACTCGGTGCCATTTCTGTTCCGGACTCTATTAAAAATTCTCTGTCCATATCCGAGATAATGCCGCCCTTGGAGGCATTCTTCGGAATGTTTCCGTCATTTACCCCCAGGAAAAACAGTACTTTAACCTGCTTTAAACGGGTCCGCTCCATATCACCCACCACAATACGATCCACATTCTGCGGAATCGTACCTACTGTGATCTCGCCGAATCCCGCATCCAGGATATCCGCAAATTCCTGTAACGATATTTCTTCCTCCCCCAAAAGTTCATAGATCTGATCCAGCAGATCCATGACCAAACGGTAGATCTGCGCATATTCCCTCGCTTTTGCCAGGTCGCCCTCCTGCTCGAACTGCTGCTGATAATTCAAAAGCTTTTGCTGTACCTGATTCTGCTCTAAAAAATCATACAGATGATCCACATACTCGCCGGCTTTTGCCCGGGGAGCCATATGCAGAATCTCCACGGTATCCGCAAACTGCTGCCTGATACGGTTCAGACGCTCCAGGGTCTCTTCCGCCCGCTCTGTGTCGTCCTGCCCACTACCCTGTTGCATTTCTTCCGTCCTGCGGGTAAACAGCCTGCTGTAAGTACGATACCCTCTCGCTCCGGTGCGGATCACATAGTTTTCCAGTTCATCGATCTCCTCTCTGGAAATGTCCACCATGCCGCTTCGCAGAAAATGAAACACTGTGTCATAGGAAAAATCCTTAATATACAACTGCAGCGCGCTCTTGATATATTCGATCATAGGATTTAAGACGATCCCTCTGGTCCGGTCTATAAAGCAGGGTATCTCCAGCTGCCCGAATTCTGTCTCCACATAGGATGCGTACCCCTCCAGGTCACCGATGACCACGGCAATATCCCGATAATTAAATTCCTGCTCTCTGATCAGATTTCTGATATACAATGCTGTCTGGTGGACTTCCTCTCTGGGAGAAAGTGCCTCGAACATGCAAAGCTCCTGCTGCTTTTCCGTGTAGGGCTCATACTGGTACCGGAACAGATTCTGCTCCAGATAGCATAACGCCGGTGCCTCGGTGAATCGGTTGATGCCGCCTTTGACGAAGACATCTTCCCCTCGCTCCACCTCTGCTTCCGCCGCCAGCTTCACCAGATCCGCCACCGTCTTTTTACTTAAGTGGAACAGCTTCTGCTCGCCGTCCGGCTGGTACGGGTCTTCTTCCGCGCCGATAGTCACTGTGACTATGGTCTCCGCGCACACACACATCAGCTCCTGGATCAGTCGGTTCTGTATGGGGGTGAATCCCGTGAATCCATCAAATACCACCACACTCCCCTGTAGGATCCTCGACTTTGCCAGGGATCTGCGCAGCACATCCAGTGTCTCCTCCGTGGTGATAAAATGATCCTTAATATAATCCTGAAATCCCCGGTACAGGGTCTTTAAGTCTCTGAGCTTCATTGCCAGTGCGCCCCTTTTTTCGGCGCTGGCGATCAGTTTATCCATATCCTGTGTGCTGATGCCGTACTGCATAAACTCAGAGATAGCACTTTTTACCTCATGGATATAGCCCTGCTTATGCAACAGGCTTCCCATGGCAGGCAGCTGCTCCTTCAGATCTGCTGCGATCTTCTGCAGCACCAGGCTTTTGCCGGTGTCATCCAGTACGGGCATTTCCTTCGTTCCTACTTCCTCCAGGATACGATGGCTGAGTCTGCCGAAGCTTAAGACATCGATATTCAGGATGCCTCCACGGTCACTGCGCATGACCAGATCCTTCTGGGTCTGCATGGTGAACTGGTCCGGCACGATGATCAGGAAATTCCTCCCCGGCTCCTGCACCGCCCGCTGCATGATCTCTTCATAGATTCTGTGACTCTTGCCGGACCCGGATGGTCCGAAATAGAAACGTAAGCTCATAGGTCTCCTTTTGCAGTCTTCTGCCTATTGTAAATCAAGCTCGATCGGGCAATGGTCCGATCCCAGTACTTCCGTGTGGATCTTCGCATCCGCCAGTCTGTCCTGCAGGCACTGCGATACCACGAAATAGTCAATTCTCCATCCGGCATTTTTCGCCCTCGCCTGGAATCTGTATGACCACCAGGAGTAGATTCCGGTCTGGTCCGGATAAAAATAGCGGAAGGTATCGATAAATCCGTTTTCCAGTACTTTGGAGAAACAGGCGCGCTCCTCGTCGCTGAATCCCGCATTGCCGCGGTTCGTCTTCGGATTCTTCAGGTCGATCTCCTGATGCGCAACATTCAGGTCTCCGGCATAGATCACCGGCTTTTTCTCTTCCAGCTTCTTCAGATACGCCAGGAAATCCGCTTCCCACTGCATCCGGTAATCCAGGCGCTTTAATTCCTGCTGGGCATTGGGTACATAGACTGTCACGAAATAAAATTCCGGATATTCTGCGGTGATCACGCGCCCCTCATGGTCATGCTCTTCCACGCCGATGCCATAAGTCACCTGCAAGGGTTCCTCCTTGGTAAAAATGGCGGTACCGGAATAGCCCTTTTTCTCCGCGTAATTCCAGTACTGGTGATATCCGGGCAGATCTAAGTCAATCTGTCCCTCCTGTAATTTAGTCTCCTGTAAGCAGAAAATATCTGCGTCTATTTGTTTAAAAAAATCTAAGAAGCCTTTCTGCATGCAGGCTCTCAGTCCGTTTACATTCCACGATATAAATTTCATGCTTATTCCTCTTTCTTATTTTATCTACTCTATCTGCTATACCTGTCCGCCATGCTTTTCCAGCCATTCCCGCTCCTTGCGAGCAGCCTCCAGGGACGCTTCGTACCCTTTGAGAATATCCGTAAGTCTCTGCACATCTGTGATTGCGCTTGCTTTATTTTCCGGGTGGTCCATCCAGGGATGTCTGTAATTTGCAGGATATATGTTTTCTATGGTATTTTCACCAATTGTGTACCATTTTTTCTGATAACAGATGGTGTTGTCCTCCGGGTTTAAGAAAGCGAACAACTGTGTCAGCGGATAGCTCTCCGTCTCCGTCGCCATCTTCCGATTCTTCAGATTCTCTTCTCTGCCGGTCTGAGCCTTACGAATCTTCACGTTCGTTCCTTCGGGTTCTATGATCAGTGTCATAGGTTCTGCCGGTTTTTTCCATATTTTGTCCAGTAAAAAATTTAACGGTCCCAGCAGCAGGATCGTCATGAGGACCGCCAGCACTCCCGTCAGTTCCGGGATCCAGTCGCCCAGTACCAGCATCTGGAACAACACATGATCACTGTCCCGCACGCCCCAGACTTTCATTACGACAAATGCTGCCGTCACCACATAGATCAGGATTGTCGCTACGGCAAATGGTATCAGTACTTTCTCTTTTTTGATACCCCAGTCGGCGTAAGTGTTCCGCTCTTCCTCCGTGAACAGCACCTGCAGTTCATAGCTTTCTGTCATGTTCTGATTCTCCTTTTTTTGTTATTCTCCGAGAATGATACGGAGAAGCTGCTTGTCCAACATCAATGTCCGGTTCCAGGGATTCAGGATTACGCCTTCAATGCCCTCTGCGGTCAGCGTCATGCGAAACAGCTGCTCGATATCCGTGAGGAACGTAGACATCACACTGCCGCTTCCTTTTAATTCTTCTTCGAAGCCGGTAAATGCCGACCACCATTTTTTCCCATCTGAGGTCTGCACCACCTGTAAACGCATAGCGGTTCCGGCAGCCTGCATCACCGCTTCTTTCACATCTGCGGAAGGCGGTTCCACCGCCACGATGAACTGCCCCTGCTCCCGCATCCGTCTGCGCACCACCGTCAGGGCGTGTGCCAGAAGCTCTTCCGTGGGTTCCTGCTGTAATGCCAGAATTGCCTCCTCTATTTTTTCATTTCCCTGTAAACCTTTATCCTTCTTCTCATCCATAATTACTGATCATATCCTTTTTTATTTGTCATTATCAGGCAGCTTTACTGCATATTCCGGAAACACCCTGTAACTCCGGGATGTCAGAGTGCTGTCTCTTGCTCCGGGATGTCAGGGTGCTGTCTTATGCTCCGTGTTCCATACGCAATTTAATCTGTCCTCACTGCATGTGGTGCAACGCACATCTATGCCTATCATACCATAAATGCTTACGCAATTCCACTTACGTTTCCCTTCGCACATTTTTCCTTCGCGCATTTTCCCTTCACACATTTTCTCTCCGCACATTTTTCCTCCGCACATTTTCCCTCCGCACATTTTCCCTCCGCACATTTTTCCTCCGCGCGCTGTCTTTTCCTTGACAGTGACTACATTCATTGCTAACATGAACCTGAGCATTTTAAGCTCAGAAATGAGGACCATTATGAACACTTTTGACCCGAAGCATAGATACAGCGATGCCGCTAAACTGGCTCGTCTGAAAAATAAAAAGCTTTTCCTGTTCGACATTGACGGAACGATTGCCGTGGGCGATACCCTGTACGAAGGCAGTGCGGAGCTGATCCGCTATATCAATGCCATCGGTGGCAGGGCTTATTACATTACCAACAATTCCACGAAAAGCGGACTGGACTATGTGAAGAAATTCCACGATGCGTTTCACCTGGACAGCACAGAGGATCAGTTCATCACCTCCGGCTATATGACGCTGCGTTTTCTGAAGGAAAATTATGCAGAAAAAAAGATCTTCGTACTGGGAACTGCTTCCTTCGTCGCCGAACTGAGAAAAAATGGACTTCATGTCACCGAGGTCTGCGAAGAGAATATCGACTGTGTGGTGGTTGCCTACGACAGTGAATTAAATTACGGCAAGCTTACGGAAGTCTGCAAGGTTTTATTCACCCAGGACGTTCCCTTCTACGGTACCAATCCGGATCTGCGCTGCCCCATCGACTTCGGATTTATTCCCGATTGCGGTGCGATCTGTGATATGATCACCGCTACCACCGATAAGCAGCCCATTTACTTAGGCAAACCCAGCAAAGAAGTCGTAAACTTATGCCTAAAGGTATCCGGTTTCACCCCCGAAGAGACTCTGGTGGTGGGTGACCGCCTGTACACTGATATTGCCTGCGGCATCAACGGCGGCGTAGACACCTGTGTCCTTTTCACCGGCGAGGCACAAAAAAAGGATATTCTGACTCCCGAGGGGGAGCCGAATACCCAATACCTGCCGGATTATGCTTTTGAAAATGTGCAGGAGCTGTTAGATGCCTGCAAAGAATAAATGGAATGTTACTCTCTAATGGATTTCTTCACGACACCGATTCCCAGCGGATAAGGTCCGGTGTGTACGCCGATGGTAGCACCGATCTGGAAAATGGGAATGGTGTCGATGTCGTATCCCTTCTCCTTCAGTCTGCTTACCAGTCTATCCCTAAACTCCACGGCTTCTTCCTTATCGTAGCCATATCCTATGCAAATACTGTAATCTGCAATATCTGCCTTCTCCTCTGCCAGATATGCCAGCAGCAGGTCGATAGTCTTGTCCACGGTCTTGCGGCGGCTTCTGCCGATACCGGAGGGGAAGATCTCGCCTTCTTTTAAGGTGATGATAGGCTTGATGCCAAGCAGGCTTCCTGCTACACTTGCTACTTTGCCGATGCGTCCACCATGCTTTAAGTATTCCATATTTCCGACCGTGAAAAAGATTCTTCCAGAGCTCTTGATCTCATTCAGGCGGTCAATGCTCTCCTGATATCCTGCACCTGCATCTCTGAGCCTTACAGCTTCCAGTACATAGATTCCCTGAAGAACAGTGTTCACTGTGGAATCGCAGACATAGATCTGTGCTTCGGGATATTCCTCTTCCAGAATCGCCTTCGCATTCAGTGCGGACTGCATAGAGCCGCTGAATTTGGTCGTAATACAGATACAGATAATGGGGGTTCCTGCTTTGACATAAGGCAGAAATGCATCCAGGTAATCCTGTACGGACGGCATAGAGGACTTGGGATATACATCCGGATGATCCACCATTTCCTGATAGAATTCACGTACACCGATCTCTACCATTTCCTTCTGATATTTTCCCTCTTCAAAAGATACATAGAAGGGAACTACTGTAATATTTTTCTCTTTGGTAAGCTCCATGGGAAGATCGCAGGAACCGTCTGATATAATATGAAATGCTTCGCTCATTATGGCATACACCTTTCTATTTGTTTGCAGAGTTTAGCTTACCATGTTATAGAGTAAAAAGCAATGAGTTTTTAGCATTACGTTGCATTTCGTGGTATTTTATATTGTTTGATGTAGTTTTTATAACTATATCATTTTTAAAATTTGTTTCACGCGATATTTGTCGATGAAAGGGTGTCAACCTTTGTCAGACTTTCGTTGACAATAGGTTCTTCTCCCGATATACTAAAGTTGTTAACCATTCATTCCTTTGGTTGACATTTTCTGCAGGAATGACCCCCTTTCATTCTCTGCAAACAGACAGCAGCCCGGCAGAAAACCTGCCGGGCTGCTGTCAATTCTTATGTGGGCTTAGACCTTTTGACTCTGATATCATGTTATATGGAGTAATCCAAATTCTCCAGGCGCTTGTTGCGTCGTTCCACCAGATCTGCGATCGTCACGCCATCCACTACTTTATTCACCGCATCATACAGCTCCTGCCATACCTCCAGGGTCTCACAGGTATCGCAGCGTTCACAGATGTCCGCACCGTCTTCCAGGCAGGCCACCGGTGCAAGGGATCCTTCTGTCAGGCGCAGGATCATTCCCACCGTATAATCCGCCGGGTCTTTGGCGATGCGGTAACCGCCCTGGGCGCCACGGACGCTCTTCACATATCCTGCCTTATTCAACACAGCAATGATCTGCTCCAGATACTTTTCGGAAATTCCCTGTCTGGCAGCAATTTCTTTTACCTTGATACACTCTCCGTTGTTGTTCAATGCCAGATCCAGCATGACACGTACTGCATATCTTCCCTTGGTTGAAATTTTCATCCTATCCTCATTTCCGAGCATCTTCCTGCTCTGTTTCACTTTTCATATCAGCCTGCTTGCGCCAAAGCGGTTCAAACTGCTCCAATCTTTCTGCGCTTTCCACAGATTCTACCTTATTTTTCTTTTCCCATAGTTCATATAGGATTTGTGGAAACAGCAGAAAAATCTGGAGAGCACCCAATCGAACTCTGTTCAGAGAAATCTCCTCCCATCCCACGGAATGCTCTCCGTATTTTCGCATTACTTATGTTGTATTACATGCAAATCCGTTTCACTTTACTTGTAAGGGATAACGCCACCATTATAATTGTCGTTGATGAACTGCTTGATCTCATCGGACTTCAGGGTATCTACCAGCGCCTTGATCTTAGGCAGATTCTCGTTGCCTTCCTTAACAGCGATTACATTTACATAAGTAGCGGCTGCTTCGGAATCATCGCTCTCATACAGCAGAGCATCCTCTGCAACAGTCAGGCCTGCTTCCATAGCGTAGTTACCGTTCAGGACACCGAAGGATACTTCCGGAAGGGTTCTGGGAACCTGTGCTGCTTCCAGTTCTACGAAGGTGATGTTGTGAGGGTTCTCTACGATATCCTTGGTAGTAGCAGTCAGACCCACACCGTCCTTCAGGGTGATGTAACCGTTATCCTGTAACAGTAACAGAGCACGTGCCTCGTTGGTAGTGTCGTTAGGTACTGCGATGGTTGCATTGTCAATGTTGTCTAAGCTGGTCTCGGTTCCGGGATACAGTCCGAAGGGCTCGTAATGGATACCGCCGGCATTTACCAGATGGGTACCTTTCTCCTCGTTGAAGCTCTCCAGATAAGGGATATGCTGGAAGTAGTTTGCATCGAAATCACCGGACTCTACTACTAAATTAGGCTGTACATAGTCATCAAAAATCTGAATCTCCAGAGTATAACCCTGCTCCGCTAACAGAGGCTTTGCTGCCTCCAGGATCTCTGCATGAGGTACTGCACTTGCAGCTACCTTGATAGTGGTATCGGTGTCAGCTACTTCCTTGCTTTCTGTTGCCTCGGTAGTCTGGGCAGTGGTTTCCTGGTTAGCTGTTGTTGCAGCTGCCTCGCTGGTCTGAGCAGCTGTGTCGTTGCTGCCGCAGCCGGTCAGTGCGCTCACGGACAATGCTGCAACTGCAATCAAAGCAATCACTTTCTTTTTCATAATACTTCTCCTCCTAAATCTTTTGGTAAAAAATTTTAGTCTATTGAATCAGATGCCTTACATCTGCCTCAATCTTTTCGTTTTCCCTAACGGGTTCTCTTATCCAATTTCTTGGAAATCGTCATTCCGATATATTGCAGCAGCTGTACCAACAGTACCAACAATACTACTGTCACCAGCATAATATCGGTCTGGTAACGATAATAACCGTATCGGATCGCAATATCACCGAGTCCGCCTCCACCTACGGCACCTGCCATAGCGGAGTAGCCTAAGATCGTTCCCAGTGCAATGGTCGCATTCACAAGCAATGAGGTTCTGGATTCTGCCAGCATAACCTTCCAGATGATCGTCCACAGGTTAGCTCCCATGCTCTGTGCTGCTTCAATCACTCCGTGATCTACCTCCAACAGAGAAGATTCCACCATTCTGGCAATGAACGGTGCCGCTGCCAGAGTCAGAGGAACGATGGTAGCCGTCGGGCCGTAGCTCTTTCCTACAATGATACGGGTCAAAGGGATGATCATGATCAACAAAATCAAAAACGGAATGCTTCGCACAATGTTGACGATCACATCCAAAATCTTATAAATGATCTTGTTGGGACGTAATCCCTTAGGTGCGGTAATTACCAGTGCAATTCCCATAGGAAGTCCGAGTACATACCCCATAAATGTGGAAACAAGGGTCATATACAAAGTAACAAAGGTGCCTTCCACCAGCATCATAATCGTTGCATTATCCCACATAGTCTTTCAGCTCCTCCACTTCCAGTTTTCTCTCCTGTAAATAATGGATCATCTTGTTCGCTGCCAGTTCATCCTCCGGCAGCTGTAAGATCATCTGTCCATGGGCGATACCACCGATGTCCTTGGTATCCGCTAACAGGATGTTGACGGGAGCCTTGCACTCCAGCACCATATTGGCGATCACAGGCTCGAAAGAAGAATTCTCGGTGAAAACAATGCGGATGCAGCGTTTGCCGGACATTTCCTTCGCCTTGGGATCCACCATGAACACCAGCTTTCTGGCTGCCCGGGACTGGGGTCTGGAAAATACCTCCTCCACCGTACCATGCTCTGCCAGTTCTCCGGCATCGATAATGGCTACATGTGAACAGATCTCCTGTACCACAGCCATCTCATGCGTGATGATCACGATGGTGATGCCGTACTGTTTGTTGATGTCCTGTAATAATTTCAGGATCTCCTTGGTTGTCGTGGGATCCAGCGCACTGGTCGCCTCGTCACACAGCAGGATCTTCGGCGTATTGGCAAGAGCTCTTGCGATTGCCACACGCTGCTTCTGTCCACCGGAGAGCTGGGAAGGATAGGAGTCTGCCTTTTCCTTCAGTCCTACGATCTCGAGCAGTTCCATAGCGCGCTTTCTGGCCGCCTGTTTCTTCACACCCACGATCTCCATGGGGAAGCATACATTGTCCAGAACACTTCTCTGCATGAGCAGATTAAAATGCTGAAAGATCATTGCGATGCCTGTACGAACCTTACGAAGTTCTGCCTCAGTCAGTGTCGAAAGATCCTGATCTTCTACGACTACCGTTCCCGTGGTCGGCTTCTCCAGATAGTTCAGGCAGCGTACCAGGGTAGATTTTCCGGCACCACTCATACCGATGATGCCGTAGATGTCTCCCTTGTTGATATCCAGGCTGATACCCTTTAAGGCTTCTACCTGATTATCTTTACCAATAAAAGTTTTTGTTACATTCTTGATCTGAATGATCGGTTCCATAAGTTCCTCCATTCCAGGTTCGCGCTTTTAAGGGGAGAAAAGCGCAAATTCCTTGAATTCCTAGTACCATGCCATACATTCTAACACAAGAATGCAAGTCTGTCCAGTTCTGCAAATTTCGTCTTAAGCTTCTGCGAACATCGGGGTGGACAGGTATCTGTCACCGGAGTCGGGAAGCAATGCTACGACTGTTTTGCCTGCATTTTCAGGGCGTTTTGCGATCTGTGCTGCTGCGTACAGAGCTGCGCCGGAGGTGATTCCCACGAGGATACCCTCCTTATGAGCGATCAGGCGGCCGGTGGTAAATGCCTGCTCTGTGGTAACGGTGAATACCTCATCGTAGATGCCGGTATTCAGAACGGAAGGCACGAATCCTGCGCCGATACCCTGCAGCTTATGAGGTCCGGGCTGTCCGCCGGAAAGTACAGGAGAATCTGCCGGCTCTACTGCTACGATCTTCACATTGGGGTTTTTGGATTTTAAATAAGTACCGATGCCGGTCACGGTTCCGCCGGTACCTACGCCTGCTACGAAGATGTCTACCTTACCGTCGGTGTCTTCCCAGATCTCGGGGCCGGTGGTAGCTGCATGTGCAGCAGGGTTCGCGGGGTTATCAAACTGTCCGAGGATCACAGCGCCGGGGATGGACTTCTCCAGTTCTTCTGCCTTGGCGATAGCACCCTTCATACCCTTGGCACCTTCGGTCAGTACCAGCTCTGCACCGTATGCCTTCAGGAGGTTACGACGCTCCACACTCATGGTCTCGGGAAGTGTAAGAATGGTTCTGTAACCCTTGGCTGCAGCCACACTTGCCAGGCCGATACCGGTGTTGCCGGAGGTGGGTTCAATGATGGTGGAACCTTCTTTTAAAATACCCTTCTTCTCGGCATCTTCGATCATTGCCAGTGCAATTCTGTCCTTAACGCTTCCTGCGGGATTGAAGTACTCCAGCTTTGCTAACAGTTCTACCCCTTCGATGTTCTGGTCCTTCAAGTAGTTTGTCACCTTTAAAAGGGGTGTATGTCCGATCAGCTGGGTTGCGGATGTGTAAATCTTGCTCATAATAGAATCCTCCTTAAACTTGAAAATTATGTTTGTTTTTATTTCCTACTTATCTGATATGGATGTTATGAATTTATACTATACTATTCCGCTAGGAATGTCAAC
>ERZ1034626.208-NODE-208-length-42793-cov-25.835860_pt1 | contig 42793 bp, 57 predicted proteins | sample MGYA00520652_ERZ1034626 | MGnify/ENA primary metagenome ERZ1034626 (study PRJEB33766, sample SAMN09781765) | gut metagenome | biome: gut microbiome | host: Homo sapiens | place: Madagascar | study: EMG produced TPA metagenomics assembly of the PRJNA485056 data... | reverse complement strand
TGTACCCATATCCAATAATGGGCTGTTTCCAAAATTCATCATAATCAATATCTTTAAGTTGGTGATATATTTTAGAGAGGTGAGAGGGCATCCACCAACGATGGTAAACACCCCTCACCAACTCATTTTTTCTTAGTCCTTTTTACAGACTTCCTTGCTGCTCTGTTACGCTCCTGTAGTGGGAGTGGAGGGAGTGGAGGGAGTGGCGCAGTTACAGCCGTAGCTGCCGTAACCAGAAACTACTGGCGTAGATGGGAGTACCAACTGACCACGAAGACAGTTACATGTCTTCTCGTTCACGTAAGCCATCATCAGCTTCTCCTTGTAAGGAGTAAGAGCCTCCATTACGGCCACCTTCTTGTCAAGGTCGCAATACTTTGCTTGCAGCGCATCGTACTGGTCTCTCTGATTCTTGTACAGACCGAAGTCCGCATCAATCTGAGACTTGTACAGACCGAACTCAGCCTGCATTGCACGGCGGTTCTCAGCGTTGATAGCATCTGTAGCACCCTTGTACATAGAGAACTTCTCAGCGATGTCTGTCTCGCGCATAGCGTAGAACTTGTTATCAGTGTCGAGCTTCAAACCGAACATATCGGTAAGCAGCTTCACCTCATCAGCGCATTCCTTCTCCATTACCTGCAAGGCGGTTGGCTGGTTTGAGCTTGAGTTAGCTCCGTAAGTGTTGATGTTTACGTTCTCAGGCATATTGCTGCCGAGTGAACCAAACACGCTGCGGTTGTTACCGCCAAGCAACCAAGCACCTGCACCGAGTGCTGTGCCGATGATACCAAGGGTAAGACCAGCATTACCTGTTGCCTTAGAAGCATACTCATCGTGCTTCTTTCCCTCTTCGTAGATTTTCTTCTCTACGACCTTTGCATCTGTCATTTCCATAATACAATCTTTTGAAATCCTTAATATTAACTAACACTATTGTAACGTTACGATGCAAAGGTACAGCGAATTAATAAGAACAAATATAACTCTATCACACTTTCTTTTAGTGGTTGATTATCAGTGTTTTAAGGTGATAGTAGGTAATGTCATTTTGAGCTAATATAGGGGGAATTAAAATCTTTTCCAATCTTGCAAACATTGGAAAGGATTGAAAACAAAAAGAGAGGCAATCACTTACCTCTCTTGCTCTTAATGTAGTGTAGTATATCCCACTTCTTAAAATATCTCGTATGTCCTCGCTTCTTGCGTTCTCCGTTCGGAATATCACCCCTTGCTACCATCCTATTTAAAGTAGCATCAGAAACGTGCAGTTTCTCCTTTACTTCCTCGGTACTCATCATCGGATTGAGCATATCTGGAATAATATCACACAGTCTATCCAAGTCCTCATCGCTCATTCCGCAAGCGGTGACCTTCTCACCATTTCGCTGCTGCTCATCTGCCCTGAAGCAAGCGTCACTCAGCGACTTCAAAGCTGTGCCGAGCAACTTATAATTTAGTATCTTTCCCATATTATGCACAGATTTTTCGTCCTAACTTGGTTTTGCTGATAAACATGTCACAGAATCCGTATATATAAAACATAGCCGTTACTATCATGACAGTGAAGCAGGAATCTACCATATCCTTAGTAGTATACCAACTCCATTCAACGATATGAGCAGCGTTAATGCCGAAGAAATAAAAGAATGGAATGCGGTATCTCCAACACAAGAAAAAGAATCTGCTTGCCAATATAGCCACCATAGGAAGAATGTACACCATAAAATAGATATAGAGATAGCAAGGCGTATTCTCCGCATAGGGGATGAACATTTCACGAGGATGCTGAGAAAATTCCCATATCCCATAAGCGTGAAAGCACATAAGCGTAATTGGAACGTACTTACAGAACCAGCGGAAGAATTTCAAGATTCTCCGTGAATATCTGTTACCATGTTTCATCAGCAAATCCATAACCTCGCTGACGTCTTTGTCTTGCAACCAATGCAATAGGTCGCTTTCATCTTCTTTATTCATAATTTTCGGTTTTAAGATTCAAAATAAGATGGTTGCAAAGTTACACTTTTGTGGCAATAACGCAAGAAAAATGTCAAGTTGCTAATGTTAAACTTTGCTAAACCATCTTATTGTTACCAACAACGGCATTTTGCTATCAATTTGTTATCCAGTACGTCACGAATACGTCCAGAAACCCTGCAACCTCTGCCATATACCACACAGGCTTATATCCTTCGTCATCGTCCGAACAGCTTACGAGTAGCAGATAGATAAGAGCTATTACAGCCGTTGGTACCCAGCACACCGACAGACACCAGCCCACACACCCTGCCGCAGCTACAAGTGCGCCTATCTTATGAATAGGGTAAGCATCGGCATCAAGATAATTTGGTGCTGCACCTACAAACATCAGACCTCCACAGCCTATAAAGGCGAGACACTGAACACCCTTACCTGTGTCGAGCATACACACCATCATCAGTACCGCACACGTAACCATTACAGCGGTGAACACCCAGCCATAATTTCGCTTGTTTTTGTCGCCTATCACCTCACTTCCAGTACAGTTTTGAAGCTGATAATATATATCGCTCACCATCGCAGGAACACCAAAGCGCATCGCTGCGAGAAGCAGAAATCCTCCAAGTAAGAGGAAAGAAATAACACTTAGTATATACATAATCTTTTCATTTTAATTAGTTATTACTATCATTTTCCCGGCATCGGGAATATGATATTACACACTCATCTCAAGCATCTTCGGGTAGCCTGCCTTGTAGTCGTAGGCTTCCACCTCCTCGATAGTCTTCAGTTCGCCCACCGCTGCTTTATGGCTTGCCGTCACATTGAAGCACTCCAAGGCATACATCTCTAATGCAGAGAGCAACTGGATGGCCTTGTCACAATCCACCACCAGTTTGATGCATTTAAGCCACAGTGTTGTCGTTTGCTGCCCTGCCGCCTTGGCGATAGTGGTGGAGTTCATCAGTCCTACACGTGTTGCCTTGTCGAGCCACACCAGCAGTCCGTTCAACACAAAGCCGTTAACCTTATCTGAGGTATCGTAGGCTGTTATCTCTGCTATCTTGTCAACCTTTGCCTGTTTTAATTGCATAGCTTTGATTTTAGTAAGAAATTCATTGAATGAAGCCTTAATCTCATCTTCATTAAAGGTTGATGTAGAAACTGTACATTCATAACACTCATAGGTATTCTGTTTGCTATTAAACGTAGTCCCTATATGATAGACAATAATATTGCCTAAACTATATTGTTGTTTATATTGGTCTTCTGGAATAGAAGTCTTTATAAAATTTACTTTTTGCATAATATCTATTTTTATATAAAGAGATTAACAAGCGAAAACTGGCAGACAAATAACTAAGTTACTCTTTGGGTACTGAAGAATATCCTTACTTAAAACATAAGAAAATTTTTTTCCATTCTGCGCAGAAAGCCATTTGACTTTATCCATTATGAAGTTGTAAAAGTTAGTTGCAACTGTCTCATCATACAATGTTTCGAGCACTATTCTGATATTACCACCATTTTCAAGAAAAAGGTATCCCTGTCCAACCGACATGAGGAAACCATGAAGTTCTTCGCCACCGATTGTGAGGGTCTGACTATATGCATAGTCAAAGGCTGGCACAGATAATCTTCGCTCCTGAGCCTCTTGTCTGATAAGGTATGAAGAAGACTCTCCATTGTAGTAATTTGCATCTTTTACATTATTGCCATTTAGCGCAATAGAATCAAATTGTAGGGCCTGTGTACACCATGCCAACAAAGGCAGCTGTGACACATTCTTAATATCACTTGTACGAATATAGAAAGTGCCATGATTGATAGAAAGCGAAGCGTCTGCCACCTTGATAGCTACAGCATCATCAGCGTTTTTGCCTGCTGCCACCCAGTCTTCGATGTAGTATTCGTTTTTGTTTGCATCAACGACAAAGATACCTGCCTTGAACTGATAAAACCTGTAATCGATAAGCCTTTGAGGAACATTTGCCGTATAGGTTCTCGAATTTTTATTAAAGCTGACATTATAGCCATCTTGGTCGTTAATGACGACTGTGTACTCCTTTTTGTATGGAACGAACACGGTCACCTGACCTTTTGCGTCCGTCTGATAAGTAGTGGCCTTCTTGTCAACTGTCACAATAACAGGAATACCTTCCCATGCTGTCCCTACGTTATTATCGTACTTAGTAGCCGTGATAATCACCTTCTCCATACTGTCCTCATCGTAAGGCATGTATTCCACATTGATATTGCGGCTACCCAATACTGCTGTATATCCTTGAGGAGCGATAGGTTGAGCATTGCCGTACTCAGGGAATACGACCTGATAATAGTTGCCTCGGTCGATGGTGAATGTAGCCTTACCCTCTGCGTTGGTGGTATAGCTCTGAGGTGTCTTGCCGTTATTGAGGAACACATTAATCTTAATGCCTGCCACCTTGATAGAGTCAACAGAAGAGGCGATAGTTACAGTCACCTCCTCATCGGTATTGATAACATCTACCGACTTCGTTTCTCCGTGCCTGTTTGTCACAGAGATGGTAGAGCCTTTCATGGTTACATTACAGGTCTCTGCTCCTGTCGTGGCCGTCTCTGCCTTTTTAAATATTTCCTGTGCCTTGGTAGCAGCCTCGATAGCTGGCTTCTGCAACTCCTTGATTTCTGCTTCTGTAAAGTCATCGTAAGTGAATGGGTCGCCCTTTTGTCCTTGAGGACCTTGTTCTCCCTGCGCCCCAGTATCACCCTTCATACCTTGCTCACCACGCTCTCCCTTGTCACCTTTGAGTTGCATGAGGTCAAATTCCTTTTTCTCACCACTCGGACGAGTAATATTCAAGTCTGTGCCGTCAATATCAATATCTACGTTTTGAACTTTTTCCAGAGCTCCGTTTACCTGACTTACGGCATCGTTGGCTTTTTTTATGGCTTCATCTGTCTTACTTATCGCACCATCAACCTTTCCTAACGCCTCATTTGTGTCTGAAATAAGGTCTGACAATTCCACGGTAGGAGGCAGGATAACCATAGCGGTATCCATCTCTACGCTGTTGTCGCCCTCATCGGTAGTTCCAAACTCAGTATCAGCATCGGCATTGTTTGACACGATGGCAAACTGAGGGTATTCGTTGCTTCGCCAGTCGTTGCCGAATATCTTACCCTTTACCTCGATGGCATACGTGCCGAGGCTCATCTTATCACCCTCTACTCTCGCAAGGAGTACATTATCCTCCTTTACATCAATCTCAAACGCAAGAGGGATGCGCTTGAATTGATTACATACCTGCACCACTACATCGGTACAGGCTGGCAAGGGGAAAGCCTTCGCTTGCCCCTCCACCATCTTCATCACTGGAATCCTCAGCGTGAAGTCGTTACCTTTAACGATTTTCTTCATATAGCTATAAAATTAAATTGTTAGTCGTACTTTTTCGGGATAACCTGCCGTAATATCATAAGCTATCAATGCGTCTATCGTCTGTAGCTCCACTACCTTGTCAAGATGGGTCTGCGTAACATTGTAGCAGTCTTTTGCGTAGACTTCTATCTTACTGATTAGGTCTTGAGCTGTGTCAATAGGCAGGGTATAACACTCGCCGTCGAGCCACAGGGTCGTTTCCGTTCTCCCCATTCGTCTCAGTCGCTCGTTCCCCTGATACACTCTGTCTCTTGTCTCGAAGTCGAGCCAGTGCGCCTCGTCGTTGAGATAAAACGTATTCACCTCTGCGCTCTTGTCGTACTCCGTTATCTGCTCGATGCACTTGTTTCTCAGAGCCTCTGTTAGCTGTTCTTCAGTAGGCTCCGCATCGGTATTCATATCGAGCAACACGCAGTCGTACAGATACTCACCGTCTTCTGTCTTGCGTTCGTTCACAGCAAGACGCACCTCATTATTTTTCCATGTCGCAACCTTCGTTTCCAAAGGCGTAGCATACAATTCCTTATATGTTATCATATTCGTTTAGTAATTATTGTTGCTCATTATTCCTGTGTCAAGATTACCGAAAGTGGTTTCTCTCTGTATTGAATAGATTCTTTCGAACAATCCGAGTGTCGTGAACTTTGCGTTAAAGGACGCTATCTGTACATAGAAGGATGGCCTTGTCACCCTCTGTCCCTTCTTGATGGCAGGCACCAGCTTTGTGTTGTCGTAGACCGTGGCATCCACAGTAAGGAACACGCCATCCGCAAGATTAGTCAGCGCACCATTCTTCACCATTGTGCGGCTCGTAAACGTCCTTCCGTCGGCTGCACTCGCAAGTCCGTAGGTACCCAATCCGTTGGCCGAGTCGGCTACTATCTTTCCGTTCACTCTTGGTGCTGAGTAACGATACAGGGTTGTCGTTTTTCCCGTCGCACCCTTAACGAAAAGAATGTAGTTGTTGTCCTTCGTTGCCGTGTACCACGACTTCGTTGTGTCAACCCACGGAAGATCTACATTCTCTCCGAGCGGAGTCGTCAGTCCTGCATCCTCTGCTTTGATATATTGCTCAGAAGTTATCTTTGCGTCGGTCTTGCTGAGTGAGGCAATACCAGCAGGACCGAGGTCGTAGAGAAAGTTTCCGTTGTCGTCGTAGTACGACAGCACGGCCTGTCCCGAACTGTTCAGACCGAAGCGGATGTTTGCAGTTCCTGCCTTGCCGTAGATATTTATAAGGCCATCGGCTATCCTTACCATCTGTCCGTTGTGTCCTTGCGATGTAAGCATCTGCGCCAGTATCAGAGCCGCATTGATGGCTCCGTCTTTAAAGAGAGCGGCTGTCGTTGTCTGACCGGTAGAGAGCGTGTTCTCCACCTTGATTTTCTCGCCATACAGAGTTACTCCTCTCGACGTAATCTCAAGTCCTGCCGCCTTTGCTGTGGCTCTGTCGATGAGGTCGGTCTTCCGTTCTGTATAATCAGTAAGTTGTGCGCCTTCCTCCAGTTTCGGCTTGGTCACCCAAGCCTCAGTATCGCCAGGAACGCGTATCAGCACCTTGTCTGGTATTACCTCTGCTCCCTCGCCAGTATAGTCCTCTATTCGCCAATGCACCCAGTACCGCTTAAAGGTCGAGGTGAGTGCGAGCTGTGCGTATCCGTCAGCCCTGCCGTCCAGATATACGTTTCCTTCGCAGGTTTCTGTAAATACGTTTGCATGAACGCTGTCTCCATAGAGATAGACGTTGATGTTTCCGCTGCCCTTGGCAACGAAGGAGAACACATAGTCCTGATTCTTTACTATTCTCGCCTGCCCAGAAAGGGTAGCCGTTGTTGGAAATTTATATTGCAAGGCTTCTGTGAACTGAGACTCTGCCGAGTTGTTTTTGTTGTACAATATACCGTAGCAGCCTTCGTATTTACCAAACAAAATCAGTCCGCTGGCAAACTGAAGATTGCTGTTGTCAGACGATCTGGTCAGTGCCATCGTGTCCTCCAAAAGGTTTCCTCCCACATAGTCATAATCGTTTTGCGATAGCGTCCAGCCGTTGTAAGTATCACCTTCTTCTACCATCGGACGGCAAATCCACGCATTAATCTGTCCTGCGATGACATTACATGCTTCCCAAAAGTTGAATGCAATATAATCGTATTCCGCATCTGTTGTATCTACAACCGTTGTAAACAATTCCCATTCATTGACCTTTTTAACAGTATGCCCATTTGGTGAAAGATACTTTGCTTGTCCTTTTCTTGTTGCATTTTCTTGCTTATCAGTATAGATAGCTTCAAGCCAGAACTCTCCGTTAATATCATTGGTCTTATAAAAGCATGACATTGTGTATTTTTTACCCTTTTCTATCTTGATGCTTCTTCCTCCTTGTGAGCCGTCCCAATATGCGCCCACATAATGCGGATTTCCTGCTTCTGTCGCGTCAATGACATGAATACAATTCGTACCTTGATAGCCCGAATTTATTTCGATTCTTGCGTAATTGAATATAGTACAGTTATTATCCTCACGCAAAAACGCGCTACCCACGAGAAGGTTTCTTCTTCCAATAGACTTTTCACTCACCGAGAGTGAGATTTCTCTTGCCGCCTGCTTGATAGTAGATGTGTAAGCTTTGAGAACGGTAGGATTGCTTCCTTTGAGGTCGTTCTCCAATGCCTTAAATTGCGACTGGTACTGCTTGGCCGTAGCCTTTACACTGCCCATGTACTTTGTCACATTCACAGAGAATGGAACTTGTGTGGCATAGCTTTTCCCTCCGAGAGAGAATGAGATTGTGATAAATCCCTCGCTCACCGACACTTTGTCTCCGCTCGCCAAAGTGGTAGTGTTCACAGAATTGAGCTTTACCTTTATGTATCCCGTAGCCAAGCTTGCCTCAGCCGTACAGTTCTGCATATAGCTCACCCTTACGTCTGAGCACTCGTTAGTAACATTCTCGCCACCTCTCATCACCATTACTCGTCCTTCTGCCGTGGTGTCCGACACGATGCCGTTATCGTTAGTGTCGAGCACGATGGGCTGTACGATAAGTATGCTCACTCCGTCCTCTCCGTTAGTTCCGTCTGCTCCAGGCTTTCCTTGCTCTCCTTTCTCGCCCTGCGGTCCCTGTGCGCCCGTTTCGCCCTGCGCACCTGTTTCTCCTTTAGGCCCTTGTGATCCTTCGTCACCTCTGTCTCCCTTGTCTCCTTTCTCACCTTTTTCTCCCGACAGCACCTTCTGCCAGTCACTGCTTGCATCCGAAGGCTCTTGGCTTGTTCCGTTCTCGTTTATACAAGTCCACAGGGCGTTGTTATGGTTCACTTGGTCGTAGTAGTCATAGCTTCCTGCTTTCCACTCGCCTCTGTAATTCACCATGTGCATGGTGTCACCGCTTGGAGATACCCATTCAAACAGATTGCTGTAGAATCTCGACCCGTCAGGAGAAAAGACAAACACCTCTTTGCCGTTGTGTGTATATCCGTCCACACCCTTGAAGCCTACGATGCGAGGTGTATTCTCGCCAGTACTCTCCAGTATCAGCACACCTTTTCTGCTATCATCGTCAACAATTTGTCCTCCAACAAAAACAGCTCTATGTCCGTCAAGCACAATAGTGTCTCCTGCTTCAGGAATACCACCTATCTCTGCCGTTGCAAACTCCTCAGTCATTGAGTCTAACGACAAAGAATGTTTGCCGATTACTATCCATGAGAACATCTGCCCGCCATACAGTTCGTTGCCATATCCGTCATATATCTTCTCGTTCACACTCGATACGCCGTGCTCAGGGATTGTTCGCCAGTAGCTCTTGTTGCTTGCGTTCGTGGTTCCAGTAGCCAACGTTCCGATAGTCTTACACCTCACTTGGTCGCCCTCTCTCCACAGGTTTTGTGTAGCCGTAGTTCCGTCATCCGCCAAGAGATAACAGAGCCAGCCTTTGCATTTATCTACAGGGGTCTCTATCCATTCACTGCTCTCGCTTTCCCATGTTACAGGCACGACCTTCACTATCTTGCTTCCTGCGCCCGAAAGATACACATTACCGCCTGCATACGACAGCTTCCTTACCTCCAGTTGGTTAAAGATAGCCTTTCCCCAGATGGTAAGATTGGTGATAAAGGCATGATACTTGCCGTTCTTCTCCTTCTCAACAGAAAAGCCTTGTTCAGCCGCATTGTCGTAATCGAAAGACTTGATGGTATTAAACACCGCATCGCCCAACTCCGTAATCATAGCATTGTTGCCAAACTTCGCTCCCATCATCAAATCAGCAAGACCTTTGGCAATAAGACCTTTCGCAAATGTGATTAATCCCTGCGCAGTGTCGTTGTATTGCTTTGACAGAAAATATCTTGTGCCGTACTTTGCAATTATATTGCTAAGTTGTGATGTTGTATATCCTCCATTATTAGAAGCTGAGCCTGATGCAATAATAGAATCAACTTTTTCTTTAAGCTGAGTTGTTGAACCTTTAACAGCTTCGTTTCCTAAAGTGATTACTTGCTCAAAGTTATAATCGATATTGGTTGACAACTTTAACACTCTTGTTGTTAACAGATATCCATTTCCATCATTATAGGTAACCTTTTGCCCTATTTGTAGACAGGGATTATCTTTTTCAAAGACCTGTGGATAAGACTTTAGGCTATAATTATTCAAATCAGATTTAAGACGCTGAATCTCCTTTATAGCCTCGTCAAAAAGTCGCTTTTGAGCATCTTTAGTGTATATGCTTTCAGCCATTGCAATATTATATAGAACAGTAATATTGCACTTATATGTTGGCTTACTTTCTCCTCGTGGAATTATCATTTCACTCTCATTCGTAGGTATTATAAGATTATTATCCTCCTGATAGATAATCTCATAATCACCAGCTAAAACCGAAAAATTACCACCACTCACATCATCGGAGGCGTGAGAAGAAGAAGCTTCTTTATGATAAGAAAGTTCAAATCCTACATAATCACCATTCGTTCCACGTCCAGCGAGTGGGGTAGAGAGTGCGTCTTTATTAAAGTTCGCTTCAAAAGAGCACGACAAATTTTTCCCATTAATAAGCAGTTTATCCGTAACCTCGAAATCATACCAATAATGCACAACGCCATCATCATTTGTTGTGTTAACTATTGCTTTTCCTTCGATTCTTTCTGTAGTCGGATAAGCAAGACGAATATACCACACAGTGAACGTCTTATAAGTTGCCACAGAACCATCACTATTATATGTTAAAGGTATCTTCTTTTTGGTTTCCGAGTCAATTACATACTTTTCTCGCCCTCGTACATTATAAACATACGTATTAAGAGATGGGTATATCTGAGAAAACTCAAGAACTTTAGTAAAAAGCGGTTCTTTTTTATCTTTTCTAATATCTATAGTAGAGAATTTATCTATAGTATAAGGTAACTTTTCTCCGTCAATATCAAGCGTTCCCATAGAAGGAGCTAATTGTAGACGGATATCTGACGAAGCTATATTCTCCCCTTTGTTATTTACTTGTGTAATGTTTCTTGTACCACCGAACACAGCGAAGGAGTTATAGTAATTTTCCTTGCTATTATTTACCGAAGGAATACCTACATTTTTACCTACTTCAAGCGTTATATCTCCATCATCAATACACGTCTTGCATATATAGATAGTCTCATTATCGTAATCTATATGCCATTCACAATTATTGCCAATAGCGTTACAGATAGCCGTAAGTGCAGATATGAAATCGTTATTTTCAAAAGATACATTAACCACATTCGCATTTGTTGTGTCATACACAACATTCCATCCTGCTGTACCAAAGGCAATCTCATTATTCAGAAAATCTTTCAACTTATTCGCAATCGTATTCATCGTTCCCACAAACGACCATTCATGTTGTTTTATTTCTTCATTTTGCGAGTTGCGTGTGCGAATATAGAAAGGAATTTTTGATAAAATCATCTTTGGATGATGAAACTCTGGCGTATATTTCCAAGCCATTTCGTTGCTCTGCGTAGGCTCGTATGATTCCAAGAGAAGAAACTGACGAGTAACTTCTCTAATTTTATCAATTTTGTATGTATGCACAATGTATGCTCCAACAGGCAGGACAACCTTTTCGGCACTATTCCATGAGAGGGAGATATAGTCTGATTTAGATAATTCCTCCTCCCTAATAGCCGAATTGGTTATCTCTGCTTGCATAAGCACCCTTCCGTTCACATCATAGATATTAATCATAATTTTTCTCTATCGTTAGGATTATACTCTGTTAATTTGAGGACAAATTTACCTTTTTTTAGCCCATAATCACCAAACTGCGAACATTGCGTATAAACAAGCTTAAAAACCCTCTTTAAGCGAGGAACTTTGAGACAAAACTCTCCAGAATAAGCTATCTTGTTAAGGAAAGCTTCATATTTTTGCAGATAATCCTCTTCCGAATTTCCTTCAAGAAAGAAAGAGATACTTACGTCACGCTTATCTTTCTTTGCATACTTCGGTGCTGCGATAACCGATTGCCCGTGTTCTAATCGACTATCATTTGTTACATAACCTTTTACTGGGGCAGGGGTTAACAAGGCTTCTCGCCAACCCCTTACCAATGTAATACCGAAAGCATCAAGGTCAATATAAGCTGAATCTGCTTCATCGACCAATTTAATAAATGCATTATTCTTCATTTCTAATACCTTTCCTTCATTAATTTATACATACTTGCGATGTCCTCACGTATCAATATAATAGGTGCAGTATTCTTATTGATTGCTTCTAACTGCTCCAATCCCTGATACTGAATATCTCGCATTTCTGAGATATTATTATATGTCTGTTCGGCATAGATGCGCAAGAAAGAAACGTCCGTAGCAATAACCTTCCGAACCTCATTTCCCTGCTCTTGCGCAATCTGTACAGCATAACCGATACCGATAAGGCTGCTTGCTTGGTCTGCGGTGATAGCCTCAATACCCTTGCCCGTTGCTGTCTGCTGAGACTGAGAGCTTTCGCCAGTATATCCCGTAATCTGTGACCAATAATCTCTTTGCTCGATACCTTGCTGGACTATCTTATCATATTCCTCCTTTAAATTGTCAATATCGTCCTTTGTGAGCGTTCCCTCTTGCATCTTTGCTCCCCATTTCTCATATAACTTTTTCAAGTCGGTATTAATCAAATTTTCCAAGCCATATCTAACAACCGATTTTTGCATCATTTCGGCAAAGTCGTTAGAAAAGTCCTCTGCCGTACTTTTCATATCCATAAGTTTTGAAACGAAATCGTCCCTCATTGAGGAGAAGGAGATTTGTGTCAAACTCTCGTTTATCTGCTGAGTGAGTTCTTCCAACTTGTCGGCTTGGTCGATATAATCATCCAACTTTTCGGCAACTGAATTACCATAACCGCCCTTGCCCGTGTCTTTGATACGTTCCCAAATATCAACCGCACCGCCACGGAGTTTCTTCATCTCCTCGGGTGTTAAGTCCCAAAGATTGCCGCTAAAATTATCATTGCCAGTAATCTTCTTTATGCGGCTTATCTCATCATCTGAGAAACCATTCCAATAATAGTTCCAAGAGTGGTGAGAACCGTGGTAGCCAGCCTGTTCTTGCGCTATCTTTTTGTAATTCTCGTTTTGCTCTTCTTGCAATTTGTACGCCTCTTTGTACGCTTCAACGGACTTCGCTCCACTTGAGTTCTTCATCGTGTCGTTTAAGTCTTCGATTGATTGTTGCAAACTCTTGTTTCTGTCCGTAAGGTTGTTGATTGCTTCCTCTACCTTTTCTGCGTTTGAGTTTTCAAACCATGCGCTCGGACCTTTCGAGGATAAAGCACCAAATGACAGAACACTTCCCAGCTTTCCAATAACATTATCAACAATACCACCGATTCCGTTTATAAGTGAGCCTCCAATCTGTTCAATAAACTTGCCGCTAAGAATATTATCTATCAGCCCGTTTATTGCACTTAATACGGTATCAATTAAGCCTCCAACGATTCCACCGATTCCTTGCTCTGCGATTGTATCAAGCAAATTAAGGACTGCTCCAATAATCATTGATACTAAATCCGATTTACCCGCAAATGCTTTGCCAAGTACCTTTCCTATTGTGTCTGTAACTGCATCCTTTGCCTTGCCGCCATTAATCTTCTGGTCAAAGTTTACAAATGAGTTCCAAACACTCGAAATTGAGCCACTTTTCATATTGTTCAAAAGCGTATCAAGCGAGGTCAAAGTACCGCTAAGTTTCTGCGCTGAGTCGGTAACGTTGCTTTGTGCGCCTACGAGGTTGGCATCAGCGTCTGCCAAGGCTTTTCTGTTGTTGTCGTTCTCTATCTGCGCATTTCCGAGCTTTCCCTTTGCATCAAGTTTTTGCATATCGTTGCCACTCTTCATTGCCTTTTTATAGGCTTCCTGTGCTTCTGCCAACTTTTTACTTGATACATTGAGTTTTTCCTCTGCTTCGTTTCTCTTCTTTAACTTCTGATTATAGTCATTAATCAGCTTGCCAAGTTGTGAGAAATTAATATCTTTCCACTTGCTTGTGCCGTACTGGTTGGATAATTCATTCATACGAGAAAGAAAGTCCTTCTGCTCTGTGAGTGGCTTTGCTTTGAAGGTTTCAGTTTTTGAAAAGTCCTTCATTGTCTTCAAAATATCGGTCATCTGGTCTTTGAGTATTACACCAAATTCGCCAAATACCTTTGCATAGTCAATTTTACTTTCTATCTCGTTGGCTCTAACATTTCCAATTTGCTTCGCCTTCTCAGCTTGCAAAGTCTTCACCTTGTAGGTGTCGCCCTGTGATTCTGCCTCCTTTATCTTCGCATCGTATTCCATAGCGATTGCAAGTTGTTGCTCTTTGAAAGTTCCGTATTCCTTCAGATAGTCATAAAGACTTTGTGTTTTCTGCTTCAACTGCGCCAAGTCGTAAGCGTTCTCCTTTGCTTCCAAGGCTTCATATTTTGCGTTTATGAGTGCCTTCTGGTCGCTTGTGAGTGTTACTTTCTTATCCAAGCCACTTGCATAAAAACCTTCTTTTTTCTTGTTGTCTGGATTCTTGTCGTATGCTTGTTTGGCTGCTGCGATATTCGTTTGAAGCAAACTCTTTTGCTCTTCCTCGATTGCGTGTTTCTGTTTCTCGTAATCAAGTTTATGCTGAGCCGCTTCCTTCTCGCTTGCGCTTTCAAGTCGTGAAATGCCAGCCTCTCTTTCCGCTATATACAAATCCCACTTTACCTTTTCGGAAGCTGCCAATTTCTTTGCCTCTTGCTCAGCTTCTGTTTCACGGAAATTTCTCTGTTGCTCCTGTAACTGCTTCAACTTGTTTTTGCCGCTTCCGTCATCTATTGAATTAAGATTTCCGATTGCAAGTGCTTCGCCCGTTGTCTTTGCATTGTTAAGTGTCCGTGTCGTGCGCATCATCTTTGCAACCATCAAATGAACCTCGTTACCCGTATATAAGCCACGGTTATCTTCAAACTCGGAGTTATGATTGTAAGCCTTCAAGGTTGCCATCATAGCCTTGCCAGCTGAGTTTGAGCCGTATTTCTTCAAATTCTCTTTATAAATAGCTTGCAAGCGGTATTGTATGTTCTTTCTTCTTTTATCATTATAATCCTTTACAGAAATACCCCATCCGTTAAAGTGATTATCCCACCAAGAATTTTCATCCAAGCCGTTCATATACTTGTCTAAAATCTTGTTAAGGTTCAACGTCTTTCCACCGCCCTTTCCGTTCTGTCGTGCGCTCTGCTTGTTTGGGTTTCCGAATAACTTGTAAATAGTGCTTTCCTTGATTGCATTATCCACGCCATTTATCCATTGAAGGGCTGATTTAAGCGAGTTTTTAATAGTTGTACTAAAATTGCCGATACCCTTAATTGCACCACTACAACTTTCTATGAAATTCGCATAGGCTGGGGTAAGGTTCACGTTCACCTCGTGCGCCAGTGCTCGCTTTGCATTCGCAAGGCGTTTCTCCTGATTCTCCAACTTGCTTTCTGCGCTTGCAAGCGTTTTCGCTGCGCTCGCTTCATTATCCAAGCCGCCTTGCATCTGCTTTATATCAGCCGCACCTTGTACGAATACCTTTGCAAGGGAAGCCTGTCTTTTACCAAGGAGACTTGTAAGGAGTGCGTTCATTTCGTGAGATTTCGCCAAGTTTTGCAGTGCCTTTGTTGCACCCACTACGCTCGGGTTGTACTCGCTCTTTGATTGTGCGGAAAGTCGGGTCATCATCATAACGTATGCGCTTGCCGCCTCGCTTGCGCTGCCAAACGTGCTTGTGCCATAGCTTGTGGCGGCTGCGAGTTCTTTAAAAGAAACGCCAGCGTTTTGTGCTCTGTTAGCCGTCTGTGCCAAGGCTTGCGCCATTTCGTCATACGTTGTTGTGCTCTTCTTTGTAGCATTAATAATAATCGTGCTATTCTCTTTTGCTTGGAGTGCCGTCTGGTGGTATGCTCCAGCAATTTTCAACTGATAACCTGCCGCCTCGTCTGAGGTCTTACCAAGTACCGTCGCAAAGTCGTTTGAAGACTTCGTAACGTCTACGATTGCATCAGAGTCTCCACGCAAACCTTCAAAGTACTTAACCCACTTTGTGCCAGCCTTCGCCATTTCTTCTGCCGAGTGGCTGCTGTCATATTCAAGTTCCACAAATTGCGCTCTGAGTGATTCAAGCGTTCCAGCATCAACATAAGCCTTTAAAGGCATCATGGATTCGGTTAACTGCTGATTAATCAGCGTAAGGTTTTTTAAGCCTGCTGCTACGGCGGTAATACCTGCCATTGTCGCACCCGTTGGCGAGAAAACCAATGAAAGAAGGTTCTCGGGATTCAAGCCCTTTGAAGCAAAGGATTTCAACTTATCAAAGATACCCTTAGTCTTACTTGAAGACTTCTCTGCCTCTTTACCAACTTCTTTCGTGGCTTTTGCAGTCTCTTTGGCTTTCTTCGTTACGTCTTCATAAGACGTTCCCATACCTTTAAGTTTCTCCTTGCCATTGAGAATTTCCTTTGTTATCTCTTCCTGCTGCTGCTTATTCTTCTTTGCTTCATCAGAATTTTTACCATACACTTCGGTTATGTTCTGATATTCGCCTTTCAAGATTTTCAACTGGTCGATATTCTCCTTTATAACGTTGGCAATATCTTCCTTTGTCATTCCTGCCCACATATCGGCAGTTTCGTTCTTTACATCGGCTGCGGTCAGCTTCATCTTTGCAAGTTCTGCCTCTGCTTCATAAATCTTCTGTCTGGCCTCGCCCGTCTGTTTGTTCCACTCTATAAGAGTTTCAAAAGGAAATTTCTGCTCCTTTATATCTGTGCCAAGTCCCCAAAAATTCGGACGTCGCTCTGAAAGTTTCGCATATTCAGATTGCAAGCGTTTAATCTCCTCGGTCTTTGCCTTGATGGCATCGGCTTCCTTATCTGTCTGCTCCTTCTCCTGTTGCTGCGTCTGCGAGGTTGCTTGTGTCTGTTGTTGCTTCGTCTGGTTAAGTTTCTCGTATGCGCTATTTAATGAGGTCAAACTCTCTTGCGTTGCTCTAATTTGCGCATCTATTTCGTTTGCCTGTTCTCCAAGGCTCTTATATGCACCAAAGTAGGTATGGGATTTCGCATCGGCTGCTGCTTTTGTTGCATCGTCTGCCCCGATACCTTCATTAAAAGCGTCCTCATAGTTCTTGTATGCCTGCGTCTGTTTCTCCAATAACTCAGCACGTTCTTTGCTAAGTTGGTTCAAACGCTCTTCTGCTGCTTCTTTCGTGCGCAAATACTCATCCTCAGAAACCTTTCCCTCTTGCAAACGTTCTGCAACTCGCTTTATGGCTTCTGCCTCGGCATCTGAGTTTGAAACCCGTTGCTTGCTTGCTTCTGCGGCTTGTTGTACTGTTGCGATGTTCTCTTGCACCTTCTGCGTTTCCTCGCCTATCTTCGTGGCGTTTTCCCCATGCGCTACAGCTTCTGTTCCGACCGCTGTCGCCGCACCTAAGTGAGCCGCAGCATTTGCGCCCGTTGCTGCGGTTGATATAGAACGGCCTGCGTTCAATGTATCAATAGCAGCGTTAAGAGTACCAACATACTGCTGAGTACTACCGAATGTACCCAACATTGATGAATATTCGCCGTTAAGCTTCTCTACTAAGTTCTGCTGAGATTTTAACTGTTCGTTAATCTCATTCCACTTCTGTGAACCTTCGGTTGTTTCCGATAATTTCTTTTTGAGCTTATCAACGGTTGCTTCTGCTGTCTGAGCCTCTGATGCAAGCTTCTTTAGTGCCTCTGGTGTATCGGTAAGCGATTTATTAATTTCTTCGATACCTTGCTTTAAAGTCTGCACTGATTGTTTCGTCTTTTCACTATCAGAAGCTGAACTCTGAGCAATATCATTCAATGCCTTAGTCATCTTTGAACTAACTTCATCAGTCTTTACTCCAAGTGAATTAAGGTCATTTATCAACTTATCAAAAGACTGCTGAATATCGGAAATATCCATCTGTCCGCTGATTCCAAGTATTTCATCTGATGCTGCCATATTGTTTGCTTATTTATGTGATTATTACATCAAGCCCATAAAGAAATCATTAGCAGAGATTGATTTATCTATCTTATGATACTCTTTTTGCGGCTTTTTTTGCTTTCTGCTGTCGCTTTTCAGTTCATCCTTGGTATTTGTATTAAAGGACGGAATCGAGCGGTTAAGCAGAATAATATTAAGGTATGAGCGATTAAATACGACCTCCTCGTAACTCATACGAAAGTACTTCATTACTGCTCCGATTGTTGACCATGGGGAGTCGTTTTCGGCTCCGTCATTATCTTCGTTTTGGTCAGGAAAGTGATAGAGGTTAAGAAAAAATTTGCGTTAAAAGATGTACTAATGAATTTTATGAGTTCGTTGAATGCGAAAATTTCAAGATGTCTGCGAATATATCTGCCCCATATTTTGCGTGCCCAACTTTTGCGGAAAGCACAGACAATAAAGATTTCGCTCATAAGCCTTGCGCTATCAGAGTGTTTAAGCAACAATGCTACAATATTGAGCTTATCGCCTTCTTTCCAAGTAGGGTCTTTGATATCGTTTGCGAAGACTCCCATCTCGTATATCTGCATAAAAGTAAGTGGCTTCACTTTAAAGCGAAACTTACCAACTTTAATCTTTACAGATGCCTCGGCAAGCGTCTTTGCTACCTTCTCCTTATCTGATGTTTTCATATCGAAAATATATTTTATAACATAAAAAAGCGGTGCGGCTTGGGAAAGTTCCCTTACCTCACCGCCTTTTGAAGTTTAATTTTAATCTTTTGTCTAAATAAAAATCTTAGATACTAAGTATTTTTACTTACCAAGCGGAGTGCTGATATCCTTGGTAAGAATATTACGATGACCGCTCTTCTTCTCACCCTTTGCATCGAATACCGCCATCTGACGGAACTCAATGTTGAGGTTAGGAAGTCCACTCTTACCGATAGAACCACTGCGAGTGATTGTAAGTTTCATCTTAGACCACTGGAAGGTACGAGAAGGAATTTCATCCAAATCCTTTGTTACAATCTGTACAGCCTTGTAAATCTCGGTTTCTTGTGGAAGCTCATTCAACCAAGCATCCTTACCACCAGTACCAGAATCCTTGGTATAACCAAGAAGCTTAGTAAAGTTCTCTTCTGAGAAATCGTATGTCTGCAAGGTGAAACCCTTTGTCGCTGCTGATGTGGTAAGCACTGCGTAAGGGTCTTCCGAATCCTCAACCTCTACATCCGATGTCTGTGCTGCCTGGTCATTGAAGCTCAAGCTACCAGAAACGACAGCCTTAATTTTGTCGCTCCATGTTGTAGGATAGCCGCCATTTTCGACACAATCGGCAAAACTGAAGCTTTCCAAGCCATATACACCATTCTTTGCCATAATTTTATTCTTTTAAATTATTATATGTTACATTAAATTTCATATTGACGTAATAAGTGTTATCACCATCACGAGTTGGGCGAGAGATAGAATAGAAATCGAAGTAGCAGCCACCAAGATAAGTGCCATCAACAAACAGAGAAAGAATCTTTTCTGAATAATCAGAAAGCTTCTTTGTGTTAGGTAAGTTAGATGAAGTTTTAGGGCAATGAATATTAAGATTCACTACACCTTCGTTAATTGCATCACTATACACAAAGGGGAGATGATTGATGGCGATATAATCACCAATAGCCAACTTCTCGGGTATCTCATACTTAAAGATACGACCCTTCTTTATGCCTATACTCTCAATCTTATCATTGAGATACTTGAATAATGCCGTTACCGCTTTATCTCCGAGTATCATATCTAACTATCGCTTTTAATCATTTCGGCTACTTCTTCAAAAATCTTCTTCATTTCATCACGAAGGAAATACTTTGTAAGGTGTAAGACATTATAGCCTTTATCCTCTACATGTTTTCCGTAGTTCATGCCAGCTACAATTATGAGAGAGTACCCTTTGGGTGCTACTACACCTTCTTTCTGTGCATACTCACTGAGTGCAGCACTAACACCTTCCTGTCCTCCTTCCGCTTCTTCTGCCTTTGGAATCTTGCCAACTGCCGAGGTAACAAGTTGTCCGTCAAGGTAAAGTGCAAACGAAATTGAGTTCTTCAAATTTGCAGTTCGGTCTTGATAGCCTTTATTATCTTTAGAGTAGGTAACCGCTTCTTCTGCAAGTTGCATCAAACGCATATTGAGGTAACTGATAATCTGCTGCCTCTTTTCGTTCAACCTTTTCTGTAAGGCTTCACGACCTTTGATTTGTAATTCAACCTTTGCCATATTGCCGCCTATCAGAGCCAAATTCTAAGATAGCGTTTCTTTAAGGTTACGAAGCCTTTAACCTCCATTTCCTTATCAATAGTGCCATCTTTCTTCGTTATATGCACCTTGTCTCCTTCTTTCGGGATGAGTGGGTATTTAGCTTTATTGAGCGGAGCGTATATTTCGTACACATATGTGTATTTTTGACCATCTGCTAAAGTAATAATACTCGCCTTGGTGTTAGGAAGGATAACACACTTTCCGAAATCGATAAAGATAAACGCCTCTGGAGTCAGAGGATTTCCCTCTTCATCGTACCCTGCTTTCAATGCCTCGTTTGCGTTATCAGCAAGATTCAGTGTACCGTCGTTATTCAGAGAATAATACTTTCCTCCAACTTCTGCATAACCGACATCGTAGACGTTTGCACCAATTTTAAGCGAATCTTCAAAGTTCACGTATCACCTCCTTACCAAGCTTTGGCACTCGTAACCCAAAAACCATCAGAATCACTATCAATAACAAGGTCAGCATCCAATCCAGCATCCTTTGCAATAGATTTAATCATTTTATCAATGAGATTCTTATCGTTCTTGTAACTCTGAGAGATACCACCGATATTCTCACTTGACAATGAGTTCATCTTGTAGAGGATACGCATAGCCGCATAAGCTACGGGTTTCTTCATCGCTACAGAGTATTCATCAGCCACGGATGCCGTGATGCTAAACTTATCAGCAGCATCAATAAACATCTTCTCCAAAGTCTCATCAGAGGTAGAGAAAGGCTGAATCTCGCTTGCTATGGATTCTGAAATTGTCATACTTTCCTTGTTATATCAATATGAGAAGAAGATAATTCTATCTACTTATTACTTAACTCCTTTAAGGTTGGCGATTAATCGCCAACCTCGAGGATAAAGTAGTCATTAATACCATTAAAGACTGGCTGTGCCCACATATCTGTAGTGATATGATAGCCTGTTTTGTCACGCCAGTAACCTACAAGGTTGCCGTCATGATTAGCATAAGAGACGTTAGGCAATGGGTCGATAGCCTCCAATCCCTCTGCTTCCTTCATTACGGCGACAGTCTCAGCACACTGAGCAACAACACGGTTGTCTGGGATAAGGTTCACACTTGTACCATCAGCGAGAGTAACGAACTGGTCTTCGTCAATAACGATGGTTGGCAGCAGGATGGAACGCAGATAAGTGTTCATGTGCTCAACAGTAATGAGAGGAACAGCAGGATTAATCTGTACCGCACCAAGGTTCAGCTTGAAGGTGTCCTTAATCTCCTTCGCCTGACACATTGCATAGAATGTATTCTCTGACATACGGAGTTTGAGAATCTTACGACCCTTCTTCTTTGCCTCATCCTTCAAAGATTTAATATCCTTGAATGTAGTTGCGTTCTCTGCTCCCCAATTGACACTTGTTTTAATCTTCTTGGTGCCAAGATTGAATGTATAAGACACATTCGCCTTCTTGTTATTGGTGCGTGATACGGTCTGAGTACCCTTATAAAGTCCCTCGAAATAAAGCATATCCAATCGCTTATGAGGAGCGATGACAGCTTTCTCCATTGGACGGAAAGAGTACGAGATTAACTGGTCGTATGCAGCATTGAGCTGCGCCTGCGTATAATTACCACGACCCTTAATATCGTTGTACTTACCCTCCAAGAGATGTAACTGGTCAAGGTAGTCGTTATCAAGCTCCCACTCGTCAGCCATACGCCCGATAGAACCAGTAAGCTGACCGAAGTCTGGCATCTGATGCAATGGACGTTCAGCATTTTTAGCAACTACAGATGCAACCATCGCTGCGTTATACTCTGCCAGGTTCTCATTATAAGACTTGGCCGCACAGAAATCAACCTGTTTGATTTCATTCTTCCACAGAGCCTTGTAAGTGGAAGTTTTCATGTTTTCGTCAATGTAAGTCTGAAAAGACAAAGGGTCTTGCAGACGTTTCAAAATACTATTCATATCTTTAAATCTCCACTTTATAGGTTACTGAATTTTGAACAAAGCGATACCAACAGCGTTGATACCTAACTTAATCTCTTCATTGATAGGGTATGGGAGCGAATCTTCCTCAACTTCCATTACCTGTAAGGTAGGAGTTGCTGGAATAGAAGCATCCTTATCCAAGTCCAGAGTATCATATGAGAAGCCAAGAAGGACATCCTTGGTCTTATCATAATCTGAAACAACAGCCTTTGCTTCAACAGCGTTTGCGAGTGCGGAAACTGTCAAGGTATCAATGCCGCTTTCCGATGTAATCGCAGAGATAGTTGCACCAGCAATCTTATTACCAATGGCGAACAGAGAACCGCTCGCAATCTTCAATGTCGTTGCACCCTTCTCTGCCTTTTCTGTTACTTTTGCAGTCTTAACAGCAATAGCATCACCGTTAGAAGTAAGCTTCAATACAGTACCCTTGGGTAACCATTTGAGTGACGCAGGAAGATTAGACTGGTCAAGATTATAACCACCCTGACGGCGAAGGCATTGTTCTTCAAGCCATACTGCTTCCTTAATATCAGTAGGCTTGCTTTTCTTCATAAAATAGCCTTTGTTTGACATTTTTTCTTTTTTTAAAAGGTTCGACAAAATGTTTCTTTAAGGCGGTAAGAGTTACTTTGGTTTCGGAGCATTTCGCTCAGAGTAACCTTGCATTGCCTTGATAAATTCATTCTGCTCATCTGCCTTAGAGGTTGCTTTCGGTGCTTCCACGTACTGACCGCTTGATACGAGTCCTTGCTTAAGTGCAGTCCACTCGTCTGTAATCTTCTGTACTGTAGCATCGAGATTTTCCTCCTTGTCGAGCTGATAACGTGTACGGAATACTTCAGGAATGTCCTTCAGTTTTTCGTTGCCTTGCAAAAGGCTCGTCAAACGTGCCTTCTCTTCTCTCTCTTTGTAGGGAGCGATAGCTTGTGCTACGGCATCAGAAATAGCTTTCTGATTATTTGCACTCGCTTCGGCAATCATCTGCTGAACTTGCTCTTGTGTAAGTCCTGTTGGAGGTACTGGAGGTGTAGGAGGAACTGGCGGAGTAGGCTTATTGTTAGGGTCGTTAGGGTCAATCCAGCCATCGAATTTCTTCGTTGTTTCGCTGACCGCACGATTGAATGATGATTGCATCATACCAACATAAGGTTCAACTGCCGTGATAGCACTCGTTACATCCTCGTCCTTTGACTCATCTGTTAGACCACGACTTGCAATAATCAGGTCAACCAGCTTTGAAAGTTCGTCCTTCTTCAAACCATACTTTGCAAATGATGTTTTGGCAGAAGTAAGCACTTTGTCTTTTATTGCCATAGTAATTTTCTGTTTAAACGTTATACTTTAAAATGATTCTGCTTGCAAAATTAATATTTCTAATAAATAACGAATAGAAATTATTAATGGCTGTGTAAACAATTGCGATTTAGGCGATTTTCTTGCGGTCTAAGCGGTTTTCTTTTAGTTTATATATAGTTAAGAAACAAAAATAAAAGGCAAGATAACCGATATTCTTGGTTACTTTGCCTTACGTAGTATCATATCTATCTTTGCCTTAACCTTCTTCTGATTCCTGGCATCGTGATTGCTCAATCTCACTACATGATACCCGAGTCGCCATATACCCGAAGAGCGGTTACCATCCTTGCGCTTTTGGTCTTTAGTAAAATGGTAGCCACCATCGAGTTCTACTATAGTTTTTATCTCGGGCAGATATATATCAGCGAAATATAGCTTTCTGCCCGTAACTATCGGCTGCTGTGGTATTACCTTATATCCTAACTGAGTGCATATTTTCGCCGCAGCCTTCTCCGCATCGGTTGTATGTGAAAGGAGGTCGCAGCGAATTTGTCTGATTAAAGCCTTCGAGTATTTCATTTGCCTTTCTTCATCATATCAATCTCATCCTGTAGGTAGAAGATTGCCTTACTCAAATCCTGTATTCTCTGTTCACGTTCTGAAAGGTTCATTTCCTTCTTACCCTTACGCAAGAGATACTTTACTGCTGAGCCACAGTTGAAATCAAGGTGGCGGCAAATATCAATCGGCTCTATGTCGCAGAGTTTCTTCAACCACGCATAGTGGTCGGGGTGATTAACCATTTCAGCTTTTTCTTCACTAACGATAGTGCCATTTTTCGCAATCACTTCAAACTGGATTGGGATATTTTCTCTATATGGTTCATTGTATTCATCTTCTATAATATTGCATTCTACAATAGATTTATCTACATTGACAACTTTTAATCTAAGCGGGTACATATTGATAAGCGCATATTGACCTTCTCCAATTTTATAGATATACATTTTTATTACACTGCTTGCTGCGCCAATCACTTGATTTGGTTCTATTGGTAATGTAAACACCAACCCTTTACGTATCTTCATTGATTCTATCATAATTCTTGCTTTTTAAAAAATTCATCTTATCTCTATTTTGATTTTGTAAATGTCCTTTGGTTTTAATCTATCAGAACCATTAAGCAATAAATGAGCAATCGTATCTGCTATAGAGTCACTGATAGCTCTTCTTGTATATTCAGAAGAATCCCCATGTTCGTTCTCTTCGTAAACATTTACGAAATCCTTGTTATTATCTGTTACGATAACCCCGTTATCAGCAAATTCTATCTTAAAGCTAAGCTTTTCCATACATTACTATCTTTTTGATTTTGTTTCCTTTATATCATGTTCCTTCATGTAATACTTTTGCTGATTAACCATAACCCTTGTGATGGTGTTTTGCATTTTTTCAATCAGAAATCTCGGTGTATCAGTATCACGAATTACAACTGGATTCCTGTCATAATGTGCTCTGTACCATTTCTGCGTATAATCGTCGTCAATTCTTACAGATATTACAAACTTAGGAATAAAGAGGTCGCTGCGTTTCTTTCTTTTGTATTTGCTCATTTCTTTTGATGGGCATCTATACTCGATATTATTCTTATCCAGCCAGCCCATCAATTTCTTTAACTTCGTTTCATTTTTCATTTGAATATCTCCTACAATTTAGTTATCACCTAACATCTTTTCAACCTCATTATCATAGTCATTCCTCTTAAACCAAGTAGTGAGGTCAAAGATTACTTCCGTATCCTTTTTCAGAGTTTTGTATTGGCTTAGATAATTTCTACCCGTTACTTTGTTGGCCTTTCTTACTTTATCTAAAAACCAAAAGTAATTTTTTAAATATTCCGAATGGAATGTGATAATATCTGCATCTTTGCATTTTTGCATCATAAACAGTATCGCTTCTACAATAACGACTGCTTTTGAAGCGCAATAAATGTGATTTTTCTCTTTTATCACAACTTCTCCGTTCTTAATGATGATAACCGAAAATTTACCTTTTGCGAAATTTTCTTCATAATCACAACTTACGTAGCATTCATATCCAACAAGTTCTTTTGCTGGTGTGAGGTAAGTATCGAGCCAATTTTTCTTTTTCTCCATTTTGTATCTCCTGTGTTATTATATAATCGGGTGGGGCATACGTGCGCCCGTTAGTTAATTTTTTCTTGGGCTGTCGCCCCTATAAGGAAATAAATTTAATTAAAATTCTCATCCCTTATTTTATTGTTTTTGATTTTACATAAACTACATTTTTGCCTCCTTTCTTCTCGTACCATGACGAGATATTGATATAGCATCGTCCATTTGCATACGATAGATATTTGATTCGACATAAAATGCGTTTCTGCTTTTTGCACTTATCACAATCACAGAATCGCCAATATCCTTGATAGACATATTATTTGTACAAGCCTTTGCATCGCACCTTATTTCTTTGATTCTTGTGCGCTTTTTGATAATGCCTTTGCCTACAAGCTGATTTGTGACTTTGAACGCTTGGTACATCGTGCCAAAGATAACATCCTTTATTCTGTCATAAGATAAACCTTTGTTATCACAAAATTTCTTCCTCAACATACGACTTTCACGTTTGAGAGCCTTACGAATAATTTTCGCATTTCTCCCATTCGTCCCCTTATAGTGCGTATTGATTACATCCTCTTGCATCCTAACTTGGTTCTCCATGACAATCCTTCTCAAAAGGTTTTTGAGGGCAGGAAATGTCATCTTCGTTAAATCATCCTTGCGAAGCTTATAACTATATCCGTCATTTGAATGTATGCTACGTGCAATGAATCTCTTTTTTCCATTTTTTTCTTCAAAACGGAAATACCCTATCTTGCAACCATATTCAAGCAGTCTCTTTAACTTATTATTATCAATATGCAATAGCTTGGCGCAATGATTGTACGATACAAGGTTAAGGTCAGATGAGCGGAATAAGAGCTTAATCTTTAGAAGCAAACAGAAGGCATCCAAGCGATTCTTATCGCTCAGAGCAAACTTAGCCTCATTTATTCCTATTCTTATTCTTTTCATCATTATTATATATAAATCAAAAACCAAACAGATGAAAGGTACTATCAATCATTCCGTTTGGTTTGTATATAGAACCCTTTCACTTGTGTTGATTGGGCGTATATGGTTCTTTCTTAGCTGGAAAATAGTACTTCCCTTTTCATGCCGCAAAATTAAAAAGAATTATTCATACAGTGCTTTAAAATCCCTTAAAAGATAATAGAAAACTAATAATAAATATTAATTCTGGCGATGAAAATTTGTTTATCTGAAAAGTTATTATTAATTTTGCGGCATAAAAATTAATAACAACAATTAAATATAGGAGATACAACAATGAATACAGAGATTTTAAGCAAGCAAGTGTTAGATTACATCATTAATGATGTTGAGACAACCATTCATCGATTGGGCATCAATGCTCAGTTTTCTATAAAAGTAGAAAAAGATTATAGAGGTAATGAGTATGAGAAGTTGGTAAGTACATCGTTTCAGACAATGCCAATGCTCTTCAAAGAGATTCACTTGGAAGGCAATATTGCAATAAGAGATAAGGTTGACGCAAATGATGATTTCTTGGAGGTTCACATTAATCTCGATTATTACTATCATACATTTGATAATGGTAACAACGGGCATACTTTAGGCAGAATTATCTTCGAGGTTGATAAGCGAACCAATGAGAAGATGAAGGAGAGCGGTAAGGATAGTAATTATATTTCAATGATTGTACGTAAGGTTCAGTCACTCGAAATCTAAGAAAGGTAACGGCAGGGCTAACCACCCTGCTATTAATATAGGAGATACAAAAATGGAAAAAGAAAAAGACATGATGAACCCATTAAATTGGGGAGTTAATGAGATTAAAGATGCTTGTGAGGCATTTCTACTTTCACTCTTTTGTGTATTCGCAATGTATATAACATTATTAATTTTTAGATAAGATGGAGATAGTAACGACATTTGTTAAGTTCCGTTGTCCTAAAAGTGCAATGAAGGAACAATCGCAGAATGCTCAGATATTTAATTTTGATGACAAAAATGGTGAGATAAAAATCTTTGTTCCAAAATCAAAACTAATCATTAAAGAGGATTCTGTAAGTGAAGATTTTAATGTGTGCATAATGCCGAAATGGGCTTTCTTCAAGACAGAGAAATTATCATTCTTTGTTGAAATTTTAGGCGAGACACAACACATGGAGGTAGTAGACGATATAGATTAATTATTATTTTTATATATTCATTTTTAAAAAAGGAGATACAACAATGAACACAATGGCAATGAATTTGATGGCACAGCCAAAAGTAGCAGAGGTAGCGGTTGCAAAGCAGCCAGAGTTGAAGAGTGATAATATGAATCAGTTCTTGGATTTTGAGACATCCAAGGTACAGATTCTGACAATCGACCAGCTTGAACGCACCGAGAAAGAGAATGATGTGTACGGAAAGCCTTTGAAAGGCATCTATCATTTTGACCTTATTCATAAGGTGGAAGACTTGTGCGAGAAATACGGCTATAAGGCTGAGATTTACGACCTCTTTGCGGCGAATAACAAAGACCGCAATACTCCAGGTGTTACCCGTTTGCCTGAGAAGGAAGCTTTGATGGGTGATAGAGCTGTAGAGGCTCATATCCTTCGCCGAGTATTCTGTAATATCCGCTTGCGTGACTTTGATAAAGGAGAGGGCAATGATGAGATTACAACCAATATGGCGGTATCATTCCATCAGAAGGGTATTCAGTTAGGTATTGGTAGAAACGTAATTATCTGTCATAATCAGTGTATGCTTAGTGCTGAGCATTACGCTGCTACCTACTCAGACCTCAATAGCAGAAGAGGAGCTTTCAAGCTCGATGAGCTTCTTCAACGTGCTGATGATTGGCTCGCTAATCTAAGAGGTATCATTGATGTTAATGATGAAATGATTGAGCGTATGAAAAATCGTGAGATTAAGGCACAGGAGATGTTTACCATCATCGGTATGTTGACCTCGCTCCGTGTTGCTGCTGAAACGAAATACAAAGGTATTCGCAACCTTCAAGTCATCCCTCTTAATCAGGCACAGATTGGTCGATTGACCGAAAAAATGATGATTGCTTACTACGAGCGCAATGTGGTTACCGCTTGGGATTTGTACAATGCGGCTACCGATATGTATAAGTCAACTCAGCTCGACCAGCCAATGATTCTTTCACAGAACTTGGCAATGAGTAGCTTCATTCAGAATAAGTTGATTTAAAGATATAACTACATAAGATTGAATATGGAAAAGTCGATAACAAGAGCCATCAAGCCGCCGTGAGGTGTCGGCTCTTTCTTTTAGGTGTTTTTAGTTACATAAGTTCGTAAATTTATAACGGTTATTCAGTTGCATCCTACAGCGGTAGGGGTTCCCAAAGAAAACCAATCGCACTGGGTGCGTGGGTTGTATGGTAGTGATACCAAATTATTCTTATCAAATTCAATCCTACAATAGGATTAGCGCAGTTTACTCTGTATAAGCAGCCCTTAATAAGCAGAGGTTGGCGAGGGTTCGATTCCCTCCTTTGGAACTAATTGTTTTTAAAGTAATAATTATGGATAATTTTAACGTAAAATTAAATTTATTAAAGCTCAAAAGAGCTGGTGTCATGCAGATTCAAGGACGTGGCGAAGTTCTTCGATGTCTGGTTATTCCGATTGAAGAGAATAATATCTTTGTAAGCACGGATGATAACAATCGTCCAAAGGCTGCTTATCTCGACCTTACCGCTTGGGCACTGCAGAACCCTAAGTATGATGAAACTCATATGATTAAGCAGTCGCTACCAAAAGAGGTTCGTGAGAAAATGACAGACGAGGAAAAGAAGGCGATGCCTATTCTTGGTGGCATGAGACCAGCGAGCTTCGAGGTTCAGAATGCGGCTACTACTTGTGATGCTCCTTTTGCACAAACGCAGAATTTGGATGATTTGCCATTCTGAGTAAAGGTGTTATTAGATAATGGTTTTAAATTAGTTTTAGATTATTAGAAATATGCGTAGTATAACGAGTAATTGGTTTGAGGTAGGAATCCGCTACCAAAAGACCCAAGAAGATGGTTCAGAGAAATCTGTGACCGAAAAGTATGCGATTGATGCCTTATCCTTCACGGAAGGTGAGAGCGCAATCACAGAGGAAATGGCTGCTTATATCAGTGACGAGTTCAAGGTTAAGTCGATGCAAGAGGCTTCATACAGAGAGGTATTCTTCTCTGATAAGGATGATGACGATTGCTGGTACAAGGCAAAACTGCAATTCATCATCATTGATGAGAAGTCAGATAAGGAGAAGCGTAGCAACGTAACTTATCTCGTGCAAGCAAAGTCTATGCACCGAGCAATCAGTAACATTGATGAGGTGATGGGGAAGACCATGATAGACTACGAAATCATCGGTCTCAGCAAAACCAATGTTTACGATGTCTTCGAGCATAAGACAAAGGAGGAGAAGGAACAGAAGTCTAACGAGGAAAAGAAGGAGGAGTAAATTATGGCAAGACCTAAGAAAAATGCCGTAGAACAGCCTTTAGGACTGAACGGCGATAAATTATCAACAGAGGATAATAACGCCCAGCAGAGCCAGGAAAATGCGGCTCAGCAGGAAAGTAACGGACAAGTTAAGGAGTCTGAGGAAGATAAAATTCCTTTGGAAGTAACAGATGGCGTTCCGTTGCCTATCTATAATAGCAATAATTCGTTTGTTATTTATGCCCCAAACGATATTGAAGCTCATAAAGGACAATTATTGGTAAAGACGGGTATTACGCTCAAAGATGGTTATAGCGGTCTAATTACTCCTATCATAGAGAATGCTCTCCAAGGTATCCCTACGGAAACCGATTATCGTTTACAGCACTCTGGTGTAATTTCTACATATGTCAAGGAAGGAGAAGAGGTAAGACTCGTGCTCTCTATCAACGATGAGACAATGATACAAGAGCAAACGAACTTCGGTTCACGCTCTCGCAATCTTATTATTCCGAAAGGTGTTCCGCTCGCTATTCTTATTGTATATAAATTGTAGTCAAACTTGCGGATGGCATAGATGGTATGTCATCCGCTAAAACCTGAATATAATGAACAATATTGATAAAACAGAAAAGTTAAGAAAGCTGATTGAGATAAATAATGCGTACCGAAAGATTAGGAAAGACAATCTCGTCTACGAGGTTGAAATTCATTGTGTTGGTGGAACATACATGATTAAGAATCAGCAGATTAATTCCAAGATTATAGATATGCTTATAAAGGAATCTCAAAAGCTGATAGAAAGTGAGGCGAATAATGGTTAAAAAAGTAGTTATTGTTAAGCTCAAAAAGACAAAAAAGGAGGAGGTCTTTCTTACTTGCCCAGAGATTTACCTTAAGCACAACAAGGAAGAACTCGGAATATGTCTTAATGCATTATGGAATGCGTTATCGAAGAATAATGGTCGCTACGAAAATCGTTATTGTGTGGTTTATTATCGCAATAACGACAAATCACTAAAAACTGTTGTATGGGACTAAAACCGAAAAGAAATGATGGAAAGTTCTGCGTTGTGTATCCGCACTCGTTGGATGATAACCTTCTCTCTATGTATGCGCAAGGTATGAGTATTCCTGAGATTAGCAAAGAAACAGGAATGTCATGTGATACAATCAGAAGAAGACTCACCTCTAAGGGTGCGAATCTTTCTGCTGTTCGGTATATAACATCTAAGGGTGGGTACAGGAAGAGCGGCCGAAATATTCCATGGACAGATGAGATGGTCAAAAAACTCATAGAGTTATATCCGACACATACAAACATAGAGATAGCAGAGATTCTTCAATTAACAGATAGGCAGGTAATAAGAAAAAGCCGTACATTGAAGCTTTATAAAGATGCCGAATGGTTAAAGAATCGTCACAAAGAACATATCTATCTTGCATCGATAATCAGTCGCAAAAGCAAAAACCATTTTTCATTTCAAAAAGGCAATACATACGGAAAGGAGTATTGGAAACGGATAAAATCACTTTAAAACTTAAAATATGGAAAAAAATAAAGATTTACCAAAAGAGGAGCAGCTTCGGATAATTCTACGGAATTACGACAGTAAAAAAGCAGAATGTGATGCTCTTTTAAAAGAGAACTCTGAATTAAGAAAAACAATCAAAGAAAAAGATGTTCTTTACAAGAATATGCTCGACCGCTTCAATGGTTTGAACGGGAAAGCTGTTTCTAAGGAAAACTGGGAAGCGAGATATAATCAGCTTAAAGCGGATTTAGAAAAAAGAAACAAGCAGTTTACTACGATGCATAATCAGTTACAGAAGGCACGCAGTATATTGGATTCTCTGAGAGGGGTATTTTGTGGAGCTTACAATAAACTTGAGGATTATTGTGCCGCAGTAGGTATCGGACATGAAGTTATCATATCCAAAGAGGGCGATGGGCTTGTCTACGACCGTGAATATAAAAACATGAAGCAGGAAGATAAATTCGTTAGCTATGTAAGGGATATTATCTCCGTGTATAAAAAGACTGGTGCGCTCAGAGGTATCTCTCTTATCGCAGGGAAATACAATGTTAGTTCTTTGACCAAAGAGCAATTTTTCAAGTATGGCCTGAATTGTGATGATATGATTTCTGATGAATACATAAGAAGTCTTTATGAAAAGGCGAAAAAACATTTGTAATTATGGAAGATATCATAATTAAGCGAGATGAAAATTTCGGTTTTGACGTGTGGCAAGGTAACAAACACAGTGATTATCTTGGGTATGATGAAATGTTAGGGCTTATTTCTGCCCTAACAATGCCAGAGAACAGACCTTGCCTTCAATTGATGAAAACTGACAAAGAATGGGAAATACAAGACAATATTTTAAAAACAATCACAAAGCAGCCTTTATTTGAAGGCACACGTAAATGTGAGATATGTGGTTGCGTAAAGCCGATAAGCGAATTCTCTAAGTCTAACATGTATCGTTGCAAAACTTGTCAATCCGAAATAATGCGTAATACATTCAAAGAAATAAAGAAATGAAAAATAAATCAAAGAAATTGTATTTGAAGTATAAAGGGATGATTACTTTCCTTTTGTATCTAACATTTAGTCTATGTGCATATATAAATAGACATTTAAGTGCATGTTTGTTGTTGATGTTGGCCTGTTCCCTTTGGGCAATATTAATGTATTGGATGCAAAGCCGCATCAACGATAAACTTGCACAGCATAATGCCGAACTGATGAAGCAGAACGATGATTTATCGAAGCTGTGTGATGACATAGACAAGGATAGAGCTACACGTCGCATCATTTCATATTTCTATCTGTACAAATACCTCAATGCTCAGAACGATGTCGATTTCTGTAAGCGAAAGATAAATTGTACTGATTATCTTTCTAAAAAAAGATGGTTGGAATTTATGATTGAAACATATACAGGAATACTTAAAGAAAGAGGGCTGAACGTATGAAAGATGTAGAAATATTCAATGATAGTTTTCAAAATTATAAGACCTGGGGTATTCCACATGCGCAACTTATTTTAACTGACGTACCCTACGTTCTTGGCAAAAACGCTTATGCCTCCAATCCTGCTTGGTACAAGGATGGTGACAATAAAAACGGAGAAAGTGAGCTGGCTGGTAAGCAGTTCTTTTCTTCTGACAGTGAGTTTCGCCCTGCCGAATTCATGCACTTCTGTAGCAAGATGCTTATAAAAGAGCCTAAGCAGTCGGGCAAATCACCTTGTATGATTCTATTTTGTGAGTACGAACAGCAATTTCAGTTTATACAGCTTGGTAAAAAGTACGGACTGATGCACTATATACCCTTGGTGTTCCGTAAAAACTTCTCTGCTCAAGTTTTAAAAGCAAATATGAAGGTTGTTGGTAATTGCGAGTATGGTCTTATCCTCTATCGTGATAAATTGCCGAAATTCAATAATAATGGGCAAATGATATTCAATTGCTTTGATTGGGTTAGAGATAATTCAACGCCAAAGGTGCATCCTACCCAGAAGCCTGTACCATTGCTCGAAAGGTTGATTGAAATCTTCACAGATAAAGGGGATGTAGTCATTGACCCATGCGCAGGTTCGGGAACAACTCTTAGAGCTGCTGCGAATTTAGGTCGTAAGGCTTATGGTTTTGAGGTAAATAAGGAGTTTTTTAGAGGAGCAAAAGAAAAAGTATTATTAAGTATTGAACCAAGACTATTTTAATTATGAAGTACGATGAGTTTTTAAAGAAGGAGTCTGCTCGAAAGTCAAGAGCAACCCCTCGACACGAAGAGTCTCATATACAGATACAGATGGTGAACTGGTTTCGCTTACGATATCCATCATACATTATCGCTGCCATCCCCAATGGTGGACGAAGAAATGCTATTGAAGCAAAGATAATGAAAGGAGAGGGCGTGTTGGCAGGTTTCTCTGACCTCATTGTTGTAGCATTCAATAGTATCCTTTTTGTTGAGGTTAAGACCGAAAAAGGAAAGCAGAGTGTATTACAGAAGAAATTTCAGTCCGATATTGAACGATTAGGTTTTCAATACTCCGTTTGCCGTTCTTTGCAAGATTTTCAGTTAACTATCGAGCGATGGCTTAAAGCTAAATTTTCCGTGTAATTAATTAAAGAACAATATTTAAGTCTAAAATAATATTAAAAACTAATAGAAAGCTAATAGAAAATTTGTTTGTCTGAAAATATAATATTAATTTTGCGGTATAGAAATTAATAATTAACAGTTAGACAAAGGAGATACAACAATGAAAGTTACAATGATTAACGGAAAGGTAGTAGAAGCTAACGTTTTTGATTACGTTGCTCAGATTTACGAAGGTGGTAAATGGCAAACGGTTGCCGTTAGCCCAGACTATTCAGAGGTTGAAAAGAAACGTAAAGAGTATGCCGTTAAAGGTTACTATAACAGAATCGAACAACTAAACTAATTAATAATATATAGGAGATACAACAATGATGACAAAGGAAGAAGAAATCAAGCATCTTATAGCCTTGATGGGCAAAGGCTGCGGTGATACATACTTCAATCAGTTCTTTAGCATCTGCGACATAGAACAGATGATACAGAATATTAAAGATGATTTTGCTATCGAGATGGGTTGCTCATTCGTCAAGAAGGCAGAGATGCTTGAAAAGGAATTGCATGAGGAACAGGAAGCCCACGACCAGGATATGCTTGACTTCGTTGAGGAGATGCTTATAACAGAAGCACAGGGTGGAAATTCACTCAATGTTGCGATGAAGAAAATCGGAATGGATAACACCATTAAGATTAAGCGCAAGAATAAGATTGCGCTCAACGAGGAGGAGATAGATTATTTGGTTTCTAAAATTGATTAACATGTAAGGATGCTTTTCTATGATTACTATTATAAATAAATATACAGGCGAGTTTATTGCTAAGTACTCTGGGGCTTTGATTAGTGAGTCTACAGCTGATTCTTTTATTGCAAACGTAAAAGGGACTGGCGTATTCAGAGGACGTTGGAACGCTATCGTGGAATACTTTATTCCGATTGGCTTGAATGCAACGCAATGCCTTCTTAGAAGCCAGTATGCTGTGAAGGAATGTATGAAGAAGAAATAATAAACGTTTAAATATAGGAGATATAGTTATGGCATTAGCAGTTTCATGTCACGGAGTTAATAATCTTGTTGAGGATATTAACAAGCTATACGGAAAGCATATTGTAACCGCAAAATTACAGAAAGACGGATGGGTCATCCTTGTAGGAGAGGAAATCCGAATTATGTCGAGGCCTTGTGAAGCGGTTCAATTCCTTGATGGATTGAAATGTATGGCCAAGATTATGAAAGATAGTTTTTAATTTAACAATCGGGCAGCGTAATTGCTGCCCATAAAGATAGGAGATACAATATAATGGAAAATGTAGTAAAATTTGATATGTGTAGCAATGAAAAGGTAAGACAAGAAATAGCCAATCACCCAAATTATAAGGTTAGATGGATGGCTGGTTTTGCTTGGAAAGGTGCTGGTAGCAGAGAACTTAAACGTGAGGGTGAGCGAAAAATTTATTGTCCTGGAGGTTGGTTTGTTGGAACTTTCGAAGATGAACTGAATCGTTGCTTAAATTGGGCTTGCGCTCAGGATATAGAGATTAACCATGATAAGAAGGAAATCTTTATCAATGGTTTTAGTGAAAATGATATGCTTTAAAATATAGTCTTATGTTTGTAGAATTTAAGAACTTAAACGTAGTATTCGGGAAAAAGTTTCCTTTGGCTATCGTGTATCTCAATAAGTATGATAGTGAACAATTCTTGAAGGAGCAAGGAATGGTAAAATCTGGCTCATATTGCAATTTTAGCCCACTTATTGCTATCGTTGATTTTGTTCCGCAGAAAATCGGGTGCGGGATAGTTTTTGTTAATTATCGCATTCTTAATAAAAAGGAAGAGGAAGATGCCTTGGCTATTTTTAAAAGAAGCAATCTTACTATCAATGATAAAGGGTTTGTTTCCTTCCTTGATTATAAGCAGATTTGCTTTGAGGTAGATGGAAATATTCTTCCTTATGATGATTTCTGTAAGTATCAGCTACCTAAGAATAAGGTATTCAAACTAATCTTTGATAATGGCTTCTCCTATCATGGCTCAGAACCTTTTAAGGGTGATGTAAAGAAGTATGCTGATACCGCAATCAGGGTTGCTGAGAAGATTGGTTGTCTTTGGTTTTATTGGAGAATGGGTTTCACACTTAACAACCTTCTTTGCGTAGATGTTTCTTATGGGAATGATGAAAGCTATTCTGTGGTTTCTAATACATAATAGATATGGAAGATAAGAAATTTATTATCGAAGCTCACGGAGAAGCACCCTACGCTTTGCGCATAAACGAGGGTTATGAGCTTGTAAGTAACGATAGGACTATGCGCCTTTTAATCGGTAAAGTTTCATACACTGATGATAATACAGGTCAGCAGGGTAGTATCTTTAGAGTTGCATGTTTTGTTCGTGAGGATGGCGGTTGGATAAAGACAAGTGAAGAATCTCTTACAAAGACCATAACGGACTACGTCAAGCAACTGAATAAATCTTTGCAATTCACGAAGGCTGTGAAGGAGTATAGAGAACAGATGGATATATCCGACCAGTGGTCAACACAGAATATGCAATTAGAATGAGTTTTATTTTATTCATGTCATCACTATGCGTTATAAGCATAGTATTGATACATTTTCTTCATCGTGAAAGATAATATGATTATGAAAGATATGTTAACTAATAACAATCGAGCAATCGACAGTTCGATAGTTTTGCCAAGGCAAATACAGGTCGAGGTCTGCGGTTATAAATCAATATTTAATGTTCCATATGATATGGCAGAAGAGCGGTTGCAAGAAGCCCTTGATAATGCCTATTCGATGCTCGTTCAAAGCTGCTATATGGAATATATCCTTGCGGATAATTTCCTTATCATTGCTAAAGATATATTCGTTAGGAAAAAGATATTTCGCTTTAATATTAAAAAGTTTTTCGTTGATTGTCAGTCTGATATAAGAAAAACAATGAAAATATACAAGATGCACATGGATGATGATTATTATGATGAATATTCGTCAATTCTATACGGAAAGGTATCTGATGTGATTGAACATATGCGTAAGCTCATTGAGGATAAGCTCAGAAACCTTCATTCTAAATGCAATCCGTATATAGCTTCTTATGCAATAATGATGCAGAACCTTGTACAGCAAGTTGATGATACTTACAAGAATGTAATGGATTCATTAAAGAAAAGATATAATGTTGACCTGTCAAAGGTATTCGATAAATACCGCTCTCGGCTTGCCTTTACAATGGTAGACAACCTTTTGTATGCAATTATGCAGAGTGATGCTGATAAGTTCACAGACAATATTGTCAATAATAAGAAGATACTTGCTCTGTGGTCAGAGGTAACCAAGCGATTGTATAACCCAAAGAATCTGAAAGAGGCTCGCTTGTCGGCTTTCTATAGTATGCCGAAAGAATATCAATCTTTGTACACCCTGAATGAGGATGGTACTTGCGAGCCAAAGTAGGGTGTGTCTAAATGGAAGAAAGGAGCGTAGGGTATGGAGTTAGATAATATTTACTTCGGAGATTGCATTAACCTTATGCGTAATATTCCTGATAAAAGCATAGATTTATGTGTTACGGACGCACCATATCTCCACAATAAATCGCCACTTAGTCCTACGTATGATGGAAGTGAATGGAATCAGAAAAGTTCCTTTGGAAAATCGGAGCTCTATAAATATGGTGGTGATATGATGGGAGGGATGAGTTGTTTCGGCGAAGAAGAAATAGATAAGTTTCTGAACGCATTAAAGCCGAAGATGAAGATAATGAATGCCTATATGTTCTGTTCGGAAGAACAGGTACCGTATTATTGTAACTGGGCAAATAAGAATAGCCTGATGTTTACAATACTCGTTTGGGAGAAGCCATTATCTATCATTAACAAAAATCGTTTCTCGCAGAACCTGGAGTACATAGTACGAGTATATGATTACGGTACTGCTCTTAATCGGTTAAATAATAACTTGTATTATAATCGGGTAAAGAAAGAAAAACCGATTAACGGAAAAAGTAAGAATCATCCAACAGAAAAGCCTGTCTCGATTATGCAAGAGTTCGTTGAACTGAGCAGTAATGAGGGTGATGTGGTCTTGGATGCGTTCTGTGGCTCTGGTACGCTTGCGATAGCGTGCATTAATACTAATAGACATTTCATTTGCTTTGAGAAGAATAAAAAATTCTTTGATATTGCTAAGAAACGGGTTAAAGAACGGAAGCAACAACAAACAATTTGGTAATTAGTTTTAGGTATGGATAAGAAGGATATGCGTAGGCTGATTTCGTATGGAAATGTTTACTCTAAAGATACAAAGAAGAAACTATCTGAGATAACAGTTGAAGAATGCCTTAATTTTATGGAATTTGAAATATGGAATAAGTATAACTTTACCCCACCAATTATATACTATAAGAGTTATATTCTCATTTTATCTTAATATATGTTGTATCTCTGGGAGTGGCGGTTTCGGCTGCTGCTCCCTTCTAAAAGAAAAAATAAAATTATATGGAAGAAATAATTAAAATTACAGAATATAACGGCAAACGTGCCGTCAATGCAAGAGAGTTACATCAGTTCTTGGAGAGTAAGCAAGATTTCTCTAACTGGATTAAGAATCGTATCGAAAAGTATGGGTTCGTTGAAAATCAAGATTTTGAGGTTTACAATAAAATTATTGAAAACCCACAAGGCGGCAGACCAACTATTGAATATGCCCTTTCCGTTGATATGGCAAAGGAGCTTTCAATGGTAGAAAACAACGAGAAAGGTCGCCTTGCACGCAAATACTTTATTGAGTGTGAGAAGATAGCAAGAGAGGGTATGGTTGCCTCATACCAGATAGAGGACCCCATCAAGCGTGCTGAGCGTTGGATTGAAGAGCAGAAAGAAAAGAAAGCACTCGAAGCAAAGAACCTTGAAATGCAACCAAAGGCGCATTACTTCGATGAGCTTGTTGAACGCTCCCTGCTTACAGGTTTTCGTGATACCGCAAAGGAACTTGGCTTAAAGCAGTCTGAGTTTATCAAAATTCTTATTGATAGGGGATATATCTATCGTACACCAAAAGGCGAGCTTCGTCCAAAGGCTAAATATACAAATGATTTATTTGAATTAAAAGACTTTAAGAGCATAAGCAGCGACCACGCAGGGGTACGGACTTGGATAACCGTCAAAGGAAAGAAGGTATTTCAGCTCTTATTCAGTAGAAAGGCATAAAACTGCTGCTCCCTTCTGAGTAATAAAGTCTTTTAGTTGCTTTTATTTTCTCTTACGGCGTTAATAATCTATTTTAGTCTGCTTTTAAAAGCTATTATTTCCAAAAATAAGTGGAGAAAAATTTTGTTGTTCGCAGATTTCTTTTTAATTTTGCGACGTTCAATAAAAGTAAGCTGATTGAGATAGAGAAGCTCTTTCAGTATATGGAAGGGCATTTTTTATGCTCTGACTTCTCTAAAGAAATACGATATAGGCGTATTGTCCCTTGCATACATTGTAATGGTGTGTGCGTTCCTTTAGCTTACTGGAATTGAACAAAGGGTAACAGTACGCCCTTTATGTGTCTGTATAGTTTAACGTTCAAAAAAGTAAGCAAAATGAAGAACGTAGAAATTTTTAATTCTCCTATGTTTGGAGAGCTTAGAACCTCACGGAATGAGAAGGAAGAACCTTTGTTCTGTTTGAAGGATGTTTGTGATTCCTTGGGGTTGCAAGTTGGAGCGGTAGTAAATAGACTTCAATCTTGCCACATTAGTTCAATTAAGGTAGCAACGGAAGTTATATCTCATGGTGCTGCAACAGGAAAGATGCAAGAGCAGGAAATGTTCTTTATCACCGAGCCAGACCTTTATCGTGTAATTTTCCAATCTCGCAAGTCTTCCGCTCGCAAGTTTCAAGATTGGGTATTTGATGAGGTTCTACCAGCTCTTCGCAAAGATGGCGGCTATATTGTTTCAAATAATAACGATACTCCCGAAGCTATTATGGCACGAGCCTTGAAGATTGCGGATGAGACGTTGAAGCGGAATGAGCAAAGAGTTCGTGAACTTGAAGCTCAGACCGAGCAGCAGGCACAGACCATCGGCATTCAGCAGAAAGAGTTGACTGTTGCTGCTCCAAAGGCAAAATATTACGATGATACACTTGCATCAACGGACTGCCTTACCACCACGCAGGTTGCTGATGACCTTGGTGTCAGCGCAAGAACTCTCAACCAACAACTTGCAAGTGCAGGTATTCAATACTCTCAGTCGGGTTCTTGGCATTTGAAGGGTAAGTTTCGTGAGTGGAAGCTCGCAAGCACTCGAACCTATAACTATATGAAGGGCGATGGCTCTACTGGAACTAAAGTAAACCTCGTATGGAATCAACGTGGCAAGCGTTTTATTCTTGCTCTCTACAACAATAACTTTAATGTAAAGGATGCTATCGCTGAAATCAACGGCGAGAAGAAATCCGTGCCTAAAAATAATCAGTCTAACTTTTAATTGAATAGGAGAAATTAAAAATGAATAATCAGAATACAATAATAGAGGGAACGGTTGATAATGGTACTACTCAGCGGTGTATTAATCTACTTAAAGAGCTTGTGGCAGTACAGGAGAAAGCTATGAAGTTCTTGGTATCTGAGGGTATTGATGACTCGTTGGAAGGTGAAGCAATAGCCGATGGACTTGGCAGCACAATCAGAGCATTTGACGGCATCCTTCCAGAGGGCATTTATAACAAAACTTTAGGGATAGAGGTTTAATGTATTGCGTATATAGGAGATACGTAATACAATAATGAAGTAAATAAATATGGAGATACAAATATAAGAGGCAGGGTTTGGAGATACGCCCTGCCTTATCTTTTTATCATCTTTAATTAACATAAATAACCATATTTACGGGATAGCTCCATTAATTCATTTGTATAAAACTCCATTTCTTTCAAAACAGATTTGTCATTCAGCCAGTCTTTCTTTCTTAACTTAGATAATTCCTCTTTTATCAAACTTTGTGTACACAAATACCACTCACGAAGTTCTCTTTGTTTTTCTACATTTTGATAAAGTTCTTCGATTTCTTTATCTGTGAAAAGGTTGTCTTGCTCAGTGTCAACTGCCTTAGCAATATTCTTTTGTGCCCGAAGCTTACGTTTGTACACATCATCAAAGAATCTACCAAAACGTGGGTTTTCCTCAATTTCGGATAGCTGTATGACTTGATGGTATTTTTTCTGCTTGTAAAGATTGATAGATAATCTACTCTCACAATACCCAGTGTGATGTCCTTTGATGATTGCTAACTTTGCCTCCTTATTACAATTCTCAATATCTCCTTTCTGAAAGTAACTAACCATTAAATTACAATGCACAAAATAGTCGTTAGGATATTCTGCTTCAATCCGCTTACCTTCTTCTATAGCTTTATCATACTCTTTGTGAAAGTTTAGGTTACCAGTCAAGCATCCTTCAGGTACAGATGATTCAGCGGCAATCTTTTTTCCATTAAGACCGCCGCTTACTGATGAAATTTTTATCATACTGATATCATCTTTGTGATTTAAGTATGATTTTAGTTTATTGATAAAATCTATCATTTCTTCAAAACTTTTATAGAGTTTACAATAGGATTGTGTTCTATTGTTATTCTTTGCCCGTCTGCTGATAGCAAGCCATCAAATGTTATATTCTTTCCATCTTTTACATAAGAGAAGGTAATTACGTTATTTGAAACCTCGTAGTTTGTTGGAATAGTATATTCACTAACATCCTCACTATACACTTCTTTATTTGCATAGGTATATTTTGTTTGATAAGCAACACATCCTTTCCCATCAAGCGGAATGAAGAGAGTTCCATCGGCTCTATATACGCCATAGCTATATACCGTTATGCTTTCAAATCTATTTGAGCCAAATCTAACCACGTATGAGCCTTCTTCAAACTTATAGAGGCTTTCGGTCTTGGTCTGATTAGCCTTTGCACGTGTTCTTGTAACCTTTACCTTAAATGAACATTTATCAGAGCCGAATGATGCTGTCATAACCGAGTCATTCTCGTGTCCTGCTTGCTTGCACAAATCCCAGAACCAATAACCCTCCTTGGATTTGGTTTCTTTCGTGTAGTTCAATCCGACCACCTGTTGCATCTTTGATTGAATGGTTGTATTGGGCTCGGTCTTATTAATTGCAACTAAGGCTGAACTATGCTTGGCGACATTATCTGACACCCAACTTGTGTTTTCAAACTTTATCTTCTCGTCCTCTTTGCTGTCATCGTTTGAGCACGAAAGATTTGTACAAGCTACAGCTAAAACAAAGAGTGACATAAATAAAACTCTTACTTTTTTCATAATCTATATCTCCTATATTTAATGTTTATAAATTGCTTTATATCGGCATAGAATGCGCTCTGCGGCGTTATCTTTTCCTTGTTTGGTATATATCAAAGCAAGCCGTAGATAGCTCGTTTTGCGCAATTTTCCAAGGAATAACAAACGTTCGTAACAATACGATGCCCTGCTAAGTATTCCTTCTTTAAGATAGCATTGAGCCATTGCCGTCAGCTCCTTTGGTGATGCGTTATAAATCTGTCTCATGTTTCTAAGATTTGGTCAGATTGCAAAGATAGCAAAAAATTGATTCATATCATATTATATATCAT
>ERZ1034626.207-NODE-207-length-42916-cov-98.200602_pt1 | contig 42916 bp, 28 predicted proteins | sample MGYA00520652_ERZ1034626 | MGnify/ENA primary metagenome ERZ1034626 (study PRJEB33766, sample SAMN09781765) | gut metagenome | biome: gut microbiome | host: Homo sapiens | place: Madagascar | study: EMG produced TPA metagenomics assembly of the PRJNA485056 data... | reverse complement strand
TACATTTTGAGTGTGCAAATATAATCATTTTGTAAGCGTTCCTTGATATGCAAAACATTGAGAATCAGCGCAATAAAATCCGTTGATGCACAAAGTTGCCTTTCCGCATTGTTACCTGCTTTGCATAGGTAACTGTGGCTCACGATTTAGTAACTGAACTACTTCAATATTCCTCACTCGCTTGCTTTATGCCGATTTGGCAACTTTGTGCAAATCTACTCATTCCCAACTGTTTACGTTCCAACCTCTCTTATTCTCCTTTGACTGCTTTAGAGCTTTATGTTAATAAATCTAACTCGTAGTTTTAACACTTACGACTCATAGCTTTTGCCCTCATAACTCATATTTTCCTAATATAAGAGGTTATGAATAGGCAAAAATAAAACACGGACAAATTGAATTTGTCCCGGATATTTGTCTCGCAAATCCTATCGTGCTATATATCAGCAGTTTAGAAGGAAAGAACAAATTCATCGGGACAAATTCAATTTGTCCGTGTTTTTATTTGTCCTCCTTGCTATCGGCGACAATCTGAGGTCCTCTGATCTTGTCCTTCAAGCCGATGCCTTTCTTGATTTCGATGTTCACTCCATCGCTCAATCCAGTGATGACCTGCTTGCGCTCGTAAGTCTTCTTGTCGTCGCTGCCCTTGATGACATACACAAAAGTGCTATCGCCACTAAACTCGATGGCGCTCTCTGGCACGGTGAGCACGTGCATCGCCTTGGCTAGTACGATCTCGGCATTGGCACTGTAGCCCGAACGAATCTTGCTTCCCTTCACGGAGCGCACGGCTGCCTTCACCTCAAACTGGTTGGCACCATTGTTCTCCACCGCCTTAGGCGAGATATACTCCAGGTCGGCATCAAACTTCAAGTCTTGCAAGGCACCGATGGTAATCTTCATTGGCATGCCCACCACGAGGTTGCCCACTTCCGTCTCGTCGATATTGCCACGGAAGATGAGGTCGTTCATGTTAGCCACACTGGCGATGGTGGTTCCGTCATTGAAGGTGTTGGCGAGGATCACCGAGTTGCCCACCTTGACAGGGATGTCGAGGATGATGCCGGAGATGGTGGAGCGGATGAGGGTGGAGGAGGCGCTGGCGTTGCTCTTCGAGACACCGTCACGCACTACCTCCAAGGCATCCTCGGCGGCAACCACCTCTTCCTTGGCTTGCTTCAAGGCTTGCTTCACCTTGTCGTATTCATCGGCACTCACCAGTTGCTTCTTGAAGAGTTGCTCCTCACGAGTGTAATCCACCTGCGCCTGCTTCAGGTTGATGCCAGCCAAGCGCATACGGGCCTGGGCACTGCTGAGCTGTCCCATGTCGGGAATCACCTTTACCTTGGCGATGACCTCGCCAGCCTGCACGTAGTCACCAGCCTGCTTGCATATCTCGGTGATGATACCGCTGATCTGAGGCTTCACGTTCACCTCGTTGCGAGGCTCGATCTTGCCCGTGATGACGGTCGATTTCAGCACGTCGGTCACCTTGGGAGACAGTTCCTGGTACTCAATAGGTTTCGGCTGTGATTTCTGATAGAGGAACACGAAGGTTCCGATGAAGATGATGGCGACAATCGCCGCAACCATCAGTTTGGAATACTTTTTCATATCTCGTAATCTTTTTATGATCTATGTTATTCGTCTCTCATGGCATCCACTGGTTTGATGCTCATGGCTCTCCATGCCGGGGCGAGACCAGCCAATCCTCCGAGGATGCAAACGAGGATGGCAGAGAATATCGCCGTCCAGAAGTTCACCTGGAAGTGGGCGGTGAGGATGCCATCCTTCGTGTTTGCCACTTCCAGCATCTGTAGGATGGCGACTCCGAAGAGGATGCCCGTCATGCCTGCCACCAGGGTGAGGATGACGCTCTCGGAGATGATTTGCGAGAGTATCATCTTCGGTGTGGCTCCGATGGCACGGCGGATGCCAATCTCGGTGGTGCGCTCCCTCACGGTCACCATCATGATGTTGCTCACGCCGATGGCTCCTGCCAGCAACGTGCCGATGCCCACCAGCCAGATGAGGAAGTTGACACCCTTGAAGAGGTTGTCGAGCATCTGGAAGAGCACCTCGGTATTGAATACCATCACGCCCTTCTCGTCGGTAGGATCCACGGAGTGGGCGCGGGCTATGATGGATCTCATGCGGTCGGTGATCGAACTCATCACCACTCCCTGATGTCCCGTCACGGCGATGATGTCCACGGCATTGCCTCGGTTGTAGGCGGTTCGGAGCACCGATTGTGGTAGGGTGATGGTCTCGTCGGCACGACCGCCGAAGTTGACACCATTGCCCGAACGATAGTCCACGCCCACCACGGTATAATAGGTGGAATCCACTCGCAGGCTCTTGCCACAAGGGTCGCCGCCTCCGGGGAAGAGGTTCTTGTATATCTGCTCGCCGATGACGCACACCTTGCGCTGTTGCTTCACGTCCATCTCGTTGATGTATCTACCATAGAATAGCTTTGGTGCGCTCACCTCGGCATAGTCGGCGTTCACGCCTTGGGTGGAGCCGCTGAACTTCTTGTCGCCGAAGACCACGGTCTTTCTGCCTCCGAAGAGCAGGGGGGTGATGACGTCCAGCTCAGGCATCTGTTGGCGCAGTCGCTCCATGTCTCTCACCTCCATGTTCCATTGCCGTCCCTTGTCGAATCCCTTGTAGGGCTTGGTCGTATTTTGCGACCAGATGACGGCGGTGTTGGTGGCGAATCCGGCGAAGTTGTTTTGCAATATCTCCTTCAGTCCTTGTCCGCCTCCCATCAGGGCGATGAGCATAAACACGCCCCAGAACACGCCAAATCCCGTCAACAGGCTGCGGCTCTTGTTCCTCGTGATGGTATCGAGTATCTCTTTATATGTATCTAAGTCAAATCGCATAGACAAATGATAAACTATAAATAACAAATGATAAATAATAAATGGGGCTTGCGCCGTGATATGGGCTTGCACAGCAATCGCTATTTATTCCGCTCTCAATGCTTCTATCGGACGGATTCTCGCAGCCTTGATGGCTGGGATGAGACCGGCGATGGTGCCGGCGATGACGATGGTGATGGTGGCTGCGATGCAAGTGCCGATGCCCACGGTAGGGTTGACAAACATGGCAGCCTTGAAGAGACCGGTGTCCACGGTGGTATGACCTATCGTGGCATCCATGATCTCATTGGCGGCTACGCCACACACCATGCCGATGTATCCGAAGATACTGGTGATGATGATGCTCTCGGTGATGATGAGCTTCAGTATCGACCAAGGTTTGGCACCGATGGCCTTGCGCACGCCAAACTCTCTGGTGCGCTCCTTCACGGTGATGAGCATGATGTTGCTTACGCCCACGATGCCGCTGAGCAAGGTGAACAAGCCCACTATCCACAGGGCTATCTGGATGATGGCGATGCCTTGGTTCATCTGTATGTTGTCCATATATCGGTTCCAAAGCCAGATGGTGCGGTCGTCATCGGGAGCAGCCAGGTGGTTGTTGTTGATGCGAGCACGATAGCTTTTCTCGAAAGTCTTGTTGTCCTCTTCGGTCTTCAGGTTCTTGAGGGAGAACTCGATGGTGCCAGCCTCGTCGCCCTTGGCATAAATGGTCTTCACGGTCGAGAAGGCGGAGAAAGCCTCGTTGTTCTGTCGTGACTCATCGTCCTTGTAGATGCCCACCACCTTGAAGGAGAGGTTATCCACCTTCACGTTCTTGCCGAGCATCGCCCGATAGTCCTTGGCGAGTTCCTTGGCTTGACTTCGGCTGAGAACCAGCGTCTTGCGTCGTTCCTTGAGGTCGATGTCGTTGATGAACCTGCCCACGATGATTTCCTTCTTGTCTATCTTGGAGTGGGAGGGAGATACGCCCGTGAGCGTCTGTGCCGCCACATAGTTGTCGCCATAGGTGATGTTGACGCCGGCTTGCTGCAACTGTCCGCCCACGTCTCCTACAAAGTGAGAGAAACTTTGGCGAGTGGTGGTCATGTCCTGGTCTTTCAGGGTGATGTCACGTCCCTCCTTCAGTCCCTTGAAAGCCTTGGAGGTCTGTCCACCGAACACCAACATGGAGTTGGCTAGGAATCGGTCGCTCTGTTGCAGTTGGGCGTTGATGAGTCCATTGCCGGCACCCAGGAGGAATATCAGCATGAAGATACCCCAGGCAACGGCAAATCCCGTCAGCGATGTACGCAACTTATTGCGCTTCGACGTGCTCCATATTTCTTTGATTAATTCACGCATGAAAACTAATGTATAAATGGTTTACTTCACGTAGTCCTTGCTCACCAAGTGGTGGTCGTAGTTCTCCTCGATGTTTCCGATGAGTCCATCCTTGATGTGTATCACCTTGTCGGTCTCGTTGGCTACGCCGCTCTCGTGTGTCACCACCACGATGGTCATGCCCTCCTTTTGGTGCAGTTCCTTGAGCAAGTCCATCACCTCCACGCTCGTCTTCGAGTCGAGCGCACCCGTAGGTTCATCGGCTAGGATGATCTGGGGCTTGGTGATGAGGGCACGGGCGATGGCGACACGCTGCTTCTGACCACCCGACATCTCGTTGGGATAGTGCTCTGCCCATTGTGCCAAACCGAGCTTGTCAAGGTATTCCATCGCCAACTCGTGTCGCTTCCTTCTGCTCACGCCTTGGTAGAACAGAGGTAGCTCCACGTTCTCCACGGCAGTCTTGAAGGAGATGAGGTTGAATGACTGGAAGATGAAACCGATCATCTTGTTGCGATATTCGGCGGCACGCGTCTCGCTGAGGTCTCGGATGAGCACGTCGTTGAGTCGGTATTCGCCCGAATCATAGTTGTCGAGAATGCCCAATATATTTAATAAGGTGGATTTGCCCGAACCCGATGCGCCCATGATCGACACAAACTCGCCTCGTTCGATGTCGAGGTTGATGCCCTTGAGCACATGCAGAGGCTGCGCCCCCTGGTAAGTCTTGTTGATGTCTTTTAAATGTATCATCTAGCGTAATTATGTGATTAAAACTAAAACGTTAGACGCTTGCAACTCACGGAAAGTTGCAAGCGCCATCATATTATATGTATTTCATCAAGATGTCCCAGACGGCGATGATACATGTCGTAGGACCACCTTTCCAATATTTTATGAGCAGATATTAATTTTCTGCTAACCATTTCTTCCCAGATTTTGTGTTAAACCAAATAGCGATGGGAAGTACAGCTACAAGTGTAATGCTAAATACTAGCAACAATCCATCCAACATAATGATTCTATTTTAAAAGTTTATAACCGATATAGACGAACACGGAAGTAAGGAATACTCCTATGATGCCAACGCAAGCAGCCCTTTCCATATCAACGTCCTTATTCAAAAAAGCCGAACCTACGCCAACAACCATTGCTGCAAAAGTCAATTTCGCAAAATCGTAGCATAGCTTTCCAGTCTCAAGCCTTTTGTCTTTACTCATTTTTACCATATTGCAAAATTAAGGAAAAGTTTACGTATTTCAAAACATTTCCTTAACTAATTGCATTAAATATCAAGTATTTAACATTTTGATGTTCTTTTCCAGTTCTTCTTTCACCTCATCGATGGAAATGTCGAGGAGCTGCATCTGTCTCGCTAGTTCTGGCAGTTTCTCTTTCATAAACTCCTTCTTTCGAGTCTTCTTGATTTGTTTCTTGGCTCCTGCGGAAACAAAGTAGCCCAAACCTCGCTTGTTGTAGATGATCTCATCGGTGGCAAGCAGGTCGTATGCCTTCACGGTTGTGTTGGCATTTACCTCCAGCAGTACGGCGTATTCCCTGACGCTCGGTATTCGCTCGTCTTCCTTGTACTTGCCCGCCAGAATCTCATCGCTCAATCGCTCGGCTATCTGTACGTATATTGCTTTATCGTTACTGAAATTCATAATCTTCAAATTTTAAATCTTAGATGTTGATCCACTTGTTGCAGATAACCTGCATGCGGGTGAAGAGCTTGTAAGATGCCCAATAGTTGAAGGCTGATATAACTAGGAATATAATTATATAAGCGAAGATGAATGCATGGCTATAGGCATTTACAAACTCTGGGTCTAAGAAATTGAACACACCAACCTCACCTAATCCATTGATGGCATAACCAATAATAAGCATTAAAAGTAGCCCTGTGAAAGTTGTTGATAATATAGGGTGTTTACGGAAGAAGGTCGCTCCTAGCGTAAAGAATGAGTGGACGAAAATGGCGTTGATTAACATAAAAAGCATCCCCTCAAAGTCTAGCGCACTTTTATTAACTTCTACAAATCCATTTCCGATGAACGTTAGAAAGTTCCATGTGATGGAAGTATGTAGCCCTGGTGTGAGGATAAAGCTGAATAGAAATTGGATAAAGTCGGCAATGATGGTTGCGCCAAGGGTCAGAAGCAAGCCTCCTACCGTGATGTTCAGTAATCGACCTAGGTATTTCTCTAGGTTGGAAGCAGGCAACATCAAAAAGTTCTCTCGCTTTATTTTCGTTTTCATGTTTCGGAAGCAATTTCCTACAAATATGTAGAAACTGATGGTGAATACTATCAGAATATTGGTAGAAACTACATCGGAATAAGTTCCAATGAATAAGTTTTCTGCATCTATAGAACTTAGTGATCTGCTACGAAAAGTGCAGAGGCAGATGAGGGCAAGTAATGTGATGCCGAATGCCAAACCTATCATGGTGCGGAAGTAGGTCTTCCAATTACTGAGAATATCCCAGCGTATTACCATCTTAAATCTATTGAAATCAAAAGTATTATTCATAATCATCTGTTTTTAATCGTTTAACTTTCCATTAATCACTGCATTGAAGAGCAATTCCAGGTTCATCTGTGTTTCCTGCTCACCCTCCTGTCGCTTGCAGATGGCGGCATTGCCCTGCAGGGTTGGCTCGGCGTAGAGCACGGTGTCGTCCATTTCCTGTGGGTTGCGGTACTCGAAGGTGTATTTCTCGCAGATGTCAGAAACCGATGCATCGAGCAGGAGCTGGCTCTGGTTCATGATGATGATGTGGTCGAGCAACGACTCTACATCGTGCACCTGATGAGTAGAGATGATGAGGGTGCGGTCTTCCGTCATGTTGTTGGCGATGACCTTACGGAACTGGCTCTTCGATGGGATGTCGAGACCATTGGTTGGCTCGTCCATCAGAAGAAAGCGGGTACCCGTGGCGAGTGCGAAACTCATGAATACCTTCTTCTTCTGTCCCATCGAGAGTTCGTTCAACTTGAGAGAGAGTGGTAAATCAAAATCCTTGAGGCAACGGTCCAGCACTTCCTGCGAGAAGTTAGGATAGAACCCCTGGTTCATCTTCACGTAGGTGGCGAGGGAAACGTTGGGCAGTTCAAACTCTTCGGGCACCATGAAGATGTCCTTCAGCATCTCGGCTTTGCGATCTTGTGCCGAAATGCCATCCACGAGAACGGTACCTTGTTGCTGGCGGAGCAATCCGCTGATGAGGTAGAGCAGGGTGCTCTTGCCTGTACCGTTCTTGCCAAGCAAGCCATAAATGTTGTTCTCCTTGAGTTCCAAAGAGAAATCTCTAAATACAAGGTGCTTGCTACCTGGGTATCTGAAATCAATGTCTTTAATCTGTATCATAATCTTTAATGTTTTAGTGTACTACTATAATAGAACACTGCAAAGGTATGCTTTTCTGCAATAAGTTCCAAACTTCTGGCCAATTATTTTCAGACTTTAACGTAATGTTAACATTATCACCTTATTATAAAAAGCAAAGGCACCGAAAAGCTTCACTTTTCGATGCCTTTATGCTTACTTAAATGTATTTCATCAGAATGTCCCAAACGGCGATGATGTGGCAGACGCTACCTGCCAAAACAAAGAAATGGAACACGGAATGCATGTATTTCTTCTTGTTGATGCTGTAGAACACGGCTCCCGTGATATAGCAGACGCCCTCGGCGATGATCCACGCCACCGTGGCTGCGGATACGGAATCTAACAGAGGCTTGAAAGCCACGAGCACCGACAGTCCCATGCCCACGAAGCAGAGCGTCTCCAAGTTGCTGTGGTCCTTCAGTTTGGCAAAACTCATCACGGTGCCAACAATGGCACACGCCCAGATGAAGATGAAGAGGCTCCATCCCCAGTAGCCTTGGTCGCGCAGGGCAATCAGAGTGATAGGCGAGTAGGAACCGGCGATGTGCCAGTAGATGGCGGCATGGTCCCACTTGCGCAGTCGCTCCTTCCACTTGCTCCAAGCCGAGAGGGCATGGTAGGTGGTGGAGGCGATATACGACATGAGCATGCCGAAGAGGTAGAGGATGACGCCTGCCGTTGCCCAACCGTTATGCTCCGTGAAGCACCAATACAGGAAGATGATGCCGAAGACGACACCCAACAGGATGCCACCGGCATGTGACCAGGAGTTCCAAAGCTCCTCCTTATGACTGAAATGAATCTTGAGTTTCATATTGTTTCTTTTTATGGCGACAAAGATGATGCAAACGAGTGCAATGAAAGCTTGCTTTCAAATTGCCGAGTGCAGCAAATCTTCTGCAAAGGTAATAAGAATTTTCGACTTCTCTGCCTTTTTAGTAAATCTTAATGCGGTCCCTTTGCTTTATTTACCTATTCTTTGCCATTTTCTGCTTTCCGCCGAAAAATAAGGCAAGAAAGTATTGGAGGGTAAGCTTTATTTTTATATTTTTGCAGTCGGAATGATGTTCTAACTCCATTCGAATGAACTTCGAATGCAGTCGGAAACGAATAATTACTAATAACTGAACTATACAACATGAAGTTAAAATCATTAGCTCTCTTACTCATGACCATCGCTATGCCGGCGATGGCAGAACAGGTATCGGTGAATACCAAGGGTATGTCGCTCGTACTCGATGTCGAGAATGGCAAACCTGCTCAGTATCTCTATTTCGGCACTAAGTTGAACAACAGTGACTTGCAGAACCTCAAGGTGGCTACGGATGGCAGAATGGATGCTTATCCTGCATACGGCTTGAACACCCCTGCTGAGGCTGCGCTCGCCATGCGTCATAGCGACGGCAACCTCTCCACAGCCCTTGTGGCTACGGGTAGCGAGGTGAAGAGCGAGGGCAACACCACGGTGACCACCATCCACCTCAAGGACCCTGTATATAATATAAAGGTGGATTTGAAGTATCGTGCCTACAATGATGTCGATATGATCGAGGCGTGGACCGAAATCGCCAATGGCGAGAAGGGTACCGTCACCCTCACCGCTTTTGCTTCTGCCATGCTTCCTATCCGCCGTGGCGATGTATGGATGAGTCATCTCTCTGGCACTTGGGCTAACGAGGGACAGCTCTCTCACGAGAAATTGCAACCGGGCGAGTTCGTCATCCGCAACAACGATGGCACTCGCAACTCCCATACCGACCATGGCGAGGTGATGTTCTCGCTGGGTGGCAAGGGACAAGAGAATACGGGCGATGTCATCGGAGCAGCCATCGTCTATAGCGGCAACTACAAGTTGAAGACCGTAACCGATGATACCGAGTATCACTACTTCTTCGCTGGCATCAATGAGCAGAACTCAGAGTATCACTTGAAGAAGGGCGAGACTTTCAAGACCCCAGCCTTGGCACTCACTTACTCTACCGAGGGATTGAGCGGTGCAAGCCGCAACTTCCACAAGTGGGGACGCAAGTACATCCTGGCTCATGGCGACAAGGAGCGTGACATCCTCCTCAACTCCTGGGAGGGTGTCTATTTCGACATCAATCAGAAGGGCATGGACCAGATGATGGCTGACATCCACTCGATGGGTGGCGAACTCTTCGTGATGGACGATGGATGGTTTGGCAAGAAATATCCTCGCAAGACCGACAACTGCGCCTTGGGCGACTGGGTGGTAGATACCAACAAGTTGCCTGATGGTATCGAGGGCTTGCTCCGTGATGCCAAGAAGAATGGCGTGAAGTTTGGTATCTGGATAGAGCCAGAGATGACCAACAGTGTGAGCGAACTCTACGAGAAGCATCCCGACTGGATCGTCAAGGCTCCTAAGCGTGATGCCGTCTTGGGTCGTGGTGGCACGCAGCTCGTGCTCGACCTCGCCAATCCTAAGGTGCAAGACTTCGTGTTCGGTGTGGTTGATAACTTGCTCACCAAGTATCCAGAGATTGCTTATATCAAGTGGGATGCCAACATGCCTATCATGAACCATGGTAGCCAGTATCTCCCGATGGCAGACCAAAGTCACATGTATATCGCATATCATGCAGGTTTTGCCAAGGTGATGGATCGCATCCGTGCCAAGTACAAGGATGTTGTCATTCAGTGCTGTGCCAGCGGTGGTGGTCGTGCCAACTGGGGGTGTCTCCGTGGTTTCGACGAGTTCTGGGTGAGTGACAACACCGATGCCCTCCAGCGCATCTACATGCAGTATGGCACCAGCTACTTCTTCCCAGCCATTGCCATGGCAAGTCATATCTCCGCCGTTCCTAATCATACCGTCTTCCGCACCACATCCTTGAAGTATCGCATTGACGTGGCGATGAGCGGTCGCCTGGGTATGGAGATTCAGCCTAAGAACATGACCGATGAGGAGAAGGCTCTCTGCAAGAAGGCTATCTCCGAGTACAAGCAGATTCGCCCTGTGGTACAGTTTGGCGACCTCTATCGCTTGGTATCTCCTTACGACAACCAGGGTTTGAGTTCCATCATGTACGTGAGCGAGGCGAAGGACAAGGCTGTCTTCTACTGGTGGAAGCTCGCCAACTTCTACAATGCTCACCTTCCAAGAGTGAAGATGGCTGGTTTGGATGCCAACAAGATGTATAAGGTACGTGAATTGGATGTCATCGACAACAAGCCTCTCGACTGCGAGGGCAAGTCTTACTCTGGCAAGTTCCTGATGGAGCACGGCTTGGAGATGCCTTATACCCACGATGTCGATTGGGGCAAGAAGAACGATTGGTCTTCTCGTGTCATCTATCTTGAGGCAGAATAGTTCGCATCTTGAAGCAGAATAGTTTATATCTAGAAGCGCAAGTCTTTGCTATCTAGCATATTCAGTAGGTTTTTATATATACACACGGAAAAGCCTCGCTTCCATTTCGGGAGCGAGGCTTTATTTTCTATTTGGAAAAGCATAGGATACTCAGAGAAGATGTTTTGTGCTTTTAGTCTTTTCTCCATTATTTTTTTGCATATAAACTTTATGAATATCCATTTTCGGGCGTATTAGGCAAAAACTCTCTCAAAAAGTTGGTGGTTTAAGATGTTCTTCGTAATTTTACAATAATTTTAACATAAAAAGTTGAAACGTATAAGTATTCTTTTTAAAATATGAAATATTATATTTGTACATTAGTGGCAATTATAGCAATTTTTATTGCTAGCAGTTGCAAGGCTCAAAGCAAGTTGCCAGATTCTGTTTATCCTGATAGAAACAGCTCTGTTTTATACTGCAAATTAAATGATAGTACATTAAATGTGATGATTACAATAAATCATTATAAATTTATAGATGAGTATTCTATAATAAGAAATATATCATACCATAAATATCTGCCAAATTACCTGGGTAAATATAGGAATAGTCTCATATTTATTAATGGCGAATCAGTAAATTACAGACTTATAACAGTGTATACATTAATTGATAAGAAAATTGTCAAAGATATGTATGAGATGGAATTGTGTTCTAATAGAAAAGGTCATGAGGAGAAGTATATATTTTTTTATCGTGGATGTCCAATAAGAATTTCCTCCAATATTAATAGAGTGTTATTTAGGAAAATAGCTTCAAAGAGGATGAGAATAAATTCAAAAGATATTTCGTTTATATCGTCGTGCAACAATAGATTTAGACTCAATTTTTTGGATGGAAGAAATATTATTTTGGAATAACGTTGTTTTAGGCAGCCATACTGGTACATCTTTCTCTACAGCAAACTGATGGTGAACCATCCTGATGCAGGTGAAACGAATATGACCTATCCTGACTTCGTCAATGCGCCACCCAAATTCAATTTTGGTTGTTGACTAGCTCAAAAAGTGGTTGGGTAGTCCTATGTCTGTCAGTAAGGAAGAGGGTCTTGGAGTAAATTTGTCCATCATAGTGTACATGATGGCTGCCTCCTCAGCCGCATCATGGTTTCCACAGAACATATAGTTCTTTCTACCGATGGCTAATGGCCGGACGCAGTTTTCAATCGGATTGCCCAACTTTTCATCGAGAAACTGTTATTTTTACCCCATTATTTTGGGGTGGGAAACTTTAGTTAAATAATTAGAAGCACTACCTGATAGATAATCATTTAAATTATTCTCAACAGCATTTTTTTAATATTCATCCACATTTTTTGCTATTTTCTTTACTGATAAAGGATCATGCTTTAGAAAGAAAACTCCACCATTTTTATCTATAGCCACGTAGTCTCCATCGCCTATAGAGTTTATCGTATAATATATTTGCTCATTCACTTCTACGGAAAAGACATCTCCTAAATCCAACATATTTCTATCTTTTGAGTTCAAATCACCAAGATATTTATCTACTACAACTCGGCTTTCATCTATATTCTTACCATAATCATTTTCTAAGAATTGACTTAACTCGACCTTTGCCCAGTCTAAATTCTCATACTTTGATTTAACATAAAAGCCTATAAGAGAACCAAAAGATATATCAAGTTGCACCTCTGAATAATCTTGCTTCTTTTTGTCCCATACCAATATGCCTGACAACGTAATAAGTTCTGGTAGGTTATAATTGGAAGTATCATTACTTGCCCTATCCAATATCAATGTAAAATATCCATTTTCCATATGTTGGCTTCTACTTTTACCAACTATACAATTGGTATTAATCTGCCTATGCAAATATTTCCACTTTGCAGGCAATATTCTCACTACATTTCTCAAGAAAGAAAAATCAGCAGTACTTATTCTGTTTGACTTAAATAACATACTATTTAATCATTTAGGTTCACATTTGAATTACGCAAATTCAGCTAATAGATGCAAAATTACGAAGAACATCCCAAACCACCAACTTTTTGAGAGAGTTTTTGACTAATACGACCGCAAATGGATATTCATAAAGTTTATATGTAAAAAAATAATGGAGAAAAGACTAAAAGCACAAAACATCTTCTCTGAGTATCCTATGCTTTTCCAAATATATTCTGTTCTGAAAAATAAGAGGGGGCGCCATTAACTTATGACACACCCTCTTTATGAGTTAAATCGTTTATAATAACTTATTCTTCTATTTTCCAATCTGTTATATTGTGTGTCGCCACATCAAAGTTGATGCCTATTTTCACGATAGGCAACCCACAGAGGGCGAAACGTTTCGGGTATTCCTTAAGGTCAATTTGTCTCATTGCCACATCGGAACTTTGGTTGAGTTTCAACTCAAAAAGATAAAGATGAGTGGCAGTGCGGAGCACCATGTCAACACGCCCTTTTAGGGTGCGAACCTCCACATCGACGTAATTGCCCAAGATGGAGAAGATGACATACATCATCTGCTGGTAATGCCCCTCGTAATCAGTATTGTCACAATAAGGGATGGTGCCGAGATAGGTTTGCAGCATCTCCAAAGCCTTGTCGATGTCATTGTGACGGATGGCAGCCGACATCTTGGCGATAGTCGTTGTACCTTTCACGGTATTCATGCCAATATAATAAGGTAAGAGACAACGATACAAGCCGACACGGATTTCCTTGTTAGGGATGTCGAGCAGATAGAGTTCTGTCTCTGGGTCATACCCCTTGATGGTGATGTAGCCACTCTGATAGAGCAACGGCATGATGGTGGTCATCTTTTCGGTAGGTGCGTCAAACTCCGACTTGTCTGCCTCGCTCCCTCCTATCTCTGATGGCATCACCTGGAACTTGTTGAGCATGTTGATCAAGTAAGTAGGCGTGCCTGATGCAAACCAATAGTAGTCTAAGTTACCATTTGTCATTGCATTGAGTAGGCTGAAAGGGTTGAAAATATCAGGTGATACATCTGCAAAATGATAGCCATCATAATACTCCCGAAGTGCAGCTAGTGTTTCTTCCCTTGTCTTGCCCAACTTCTCACCCAAGGCATCAACATCTGCCGACATTTCCGTCTCTAGTTCTTCCATCGTGATACCACAGATGCCAGCATACTGGGGCAACATGCTCACATTCGTAATATTATTCAGCTCGCTGAAGATACTCATCTGTGAGAACTTGGTAATGCCAGTCAAGAATACAAAGCGGAGATATGGCTCACAATCTTTCAGGGGACTATAGAAATTGCGCATCATATCACGCAACTCCTTAAGCTCTGCCTCCTTATGGACAACATCCAATAAGGGGGCATCGTATTCGTCAATGAGGACGACCACCTGTTTTCCCATTTTTTTGTAAAGAGTCTGTATCAAACTACTCAATCGAATATTGGGGTCGATAGCATCATTCTCGATACCAAATCTCTCCTCATTCATCTTTAAAATATAAAGAAGGTATCTCTGTAATTGCTCCTTCTCCATATGCTTTCCACCAGCCATGCTGAAGTGAAGCACAGGATATTCTGTCCATTCCTTCTCTAGTTTCTCGATCGCAAGTCCCTTGAAAAGTTCCTTCTTGCCCTCGAAATAACTCTGGAATGTGGAAGCTAGGAGTGACTTGCCGAATCGACGTGGGCGATTCAAGAAGAAATGCTTTCCACCGCTATGCGCCATACGATAGATATATTCCGTCTTGTCAACATATCGAAGATCACGGTTGATAATCTCCGAGAATGTTTGGATTCCCACTGGGTATAATTTCAATGCTGCCATCTTAGGATTTGCTTGTTTTTATAATATTTTGGAACAAAAGTACGATTATTTTTCGAAAGTCCCAAGCTTTTTTGTACATATTTCTACGGCAACAAGCTATAGGTAGCCTACATGCCAACCAAACCAAATAAAGCCTCGCTTCCATTTCGGGAGCGAGGCTTTATTATATCTTATCATCCCGAAAAGCAAGAGAATTCTTCTCTCTTCACTCTTCGTTCTTCACTTTCTGCTTAATCCTTAAGCCCAAGGATTCTCTGTTGGGTAAGGCAAGCTCTTAGGCTGATTGTAAGCGATGTCCTTGATGCCAAGATACTTGAACACCTCGAACAGGGTCTTGCCTACGTGAGAGAAGGCTACGGCACCGTGGTGTGGATAACCCTTCTGAATCAATACGTGACGGTAGAAACGACCCATCTCGGGGATAGCGAAGATACCGATGCCACCGAATGAACGAGTAGGAACATCAAGTACCTCACCCTCAGCGATGTAAGAACGGAGGTTGCCCTCTGAGTCGCACTGCAAGCGATAGAATGTGATGTCGCTAGCTGCGATGTCACCCTCCAAGGTACCACGTGTGAAGTCTGGCTTGCCACCATTCTCCAACAAGCGGTTCTGAATCAACTGATACTTGATGGCACGGGTAGCGCACATCTTGCATTGTGGAGTGTTACCGCAGTGGAAGCCCATGAAGGTATCGGTCAACTTATAGTCGTACTTGCCTACGATGTCCTCGTCATAGATGTACTTAGGTACAGAGTTGTTGATGTCGAGCAATGTCACAGTATCGTCAGATGCGCACATACCGATGTACTCAGACAAAGCACCATAGATGTCAACCTCGCAAGCTACAGGGATGCCACGGCTTACCAAACGGCTGTTCACGTAGCAAGGCTCGAAACCGAACTGGCTTGGGAAGGCTGGCCAGCACTTGTCGGCGAATGCTACATACTGGCGAGAACCCTTGTGAGCCTCTGCCCAGTCGAGCAATGTCAACTCAAACTGTGCCATTCTGCGGCTGAGGTCAGGATAGTAGCAGCCTTCGCCCATCTCCTTGGCCATATCAGCGCAAACCTCATCGATACGTGGGTCGTTCTCATGCTCCTTGTAAGCTACGAGAAGGTCGAGTTCTGAGTTCTCCTCAATCTCAACACCGAGTTCGTACAAGCCCTTGATAGGAGCGTTGCAAGCGAAGAAGTCCTGTGGACGTGGACCGAATGTGATGATCTTCAAGCCCTTCAAACCGAGGATGACACGTGCTACTGGTACGAAGTCCTGGATCATCTTGGCAACATCCTCTGCTGTACCTACAGGGTACTCAGGGATATAGCCTTTCAAGTGGCGCATGCCGAGGTTGTAAGAGCAGTTGAGCATACCGCAATAAGCGTCACCACGACCATTGATCATGTCGCCATCACCTTCTGCTGCTGCAACAAACATCACAGGACCATCGAAGTTCTTTGCAATCAAAGTCTCTGGGGTCTCAGGACCGAAGTTGCCGAGGAAAACAACCAAGGCGTTACAGCCCTGCTCCTTTACGTCGGCTACAGCCTTGAGCATATCTTGCTCGTTCTCAACAGTGGTCTTGCAGTTGTACAAGTCACCTTTGTATTCTTTTACGATGTTCTCACGACGCTGAGTTGAGAGAGCGATAGGGAAACAGTCACGGCTAACGGCAATGATACCGAGCTTGACTACTGGAATGTTGTTACTTACCATAATAGTATTGTTTTTGTATATTTAATAATTTAGATTCTTGTCAGTCTTACTAAGAGCTTATACTGCTGAATTTGGATTTCTCGACCACAAAAGTACTATTTTATTTGGAAACTTCCAACGGTTTTAAGATTATTTATAGCGCAAAAGTACGCCATTGATACGCATTTGCAGAGAAATGAAACATTACGTAAAGCAAATGATACATTTTATACGTATTGCAGCATATAGCAAAGGAGGATGTGCTGATTCAGCACATCCTCACTAAAGAATTCTCTACATTATTCTAACCAACGTGAATCACCAGCTTGTGCTTTGTAGATTTCGGAGTCTTGGCTCTTTAACTTATAATTGCCCTCTTCTGGGTTTTCGAAGAGGTCGGCTGCACGTTGTGGAAGTTCCGTAGCTCGTATTTGCCCTCCACCTAGCTGATAATCGGAAGTCGTGAAGTTGTTTTGGAACAAAGTCTTGGTTCCACTTCCTACAGATAGTATCTCGCCCATAGGTGAGGCAATGACCACTCCACGTATCTCAACTGTCGATTTCTCAGTGTTCGATATATCAATGAGCCGCTGATTAACACAGAAATCATAGAACGTTACGTTCTCTATGGTGAGATTGATTGGCAGTGATGTGGAGTTGTGCTGAATCAGGTTGCCCCAACCCCAAGATGGGTCTTGCTTGCTGCCACCTCGTGAGAATGTGCAGTTGCGGATGATCATCTGGTCAATTTGGTCATACTGTGCAATCTCACCCTTGCCGGCAGAGCCGAATGCGAATGTGCCGTAGGTACCTCCTTGCCAACCACATTGGTCGAACCAGCAGTTTTCCAATTCAAATGATTGGATGTGTTTTACGTTAGAGGCTTGATGACGCCAGAATCCACGATAGATATTGCGGAAGTTGACATTGGTAAAGCTGATTTCCTCGGCAGTGTAGCTAGCTCCACAGTTGAAGAAATACTGGTTCTGTGACAGGTTTCGTATCTCTACATTCTTGAAAGCGAGTGCTTGTACGTAGGCACCACTTGCAAAACGCCATGAGCCATTGACGATGATGATAGGTTTGCTACCTGAGTCTGGTCCAGTGATGCGGAAGCCTTTCTTGATTTCGAATGGTGTGAGAGTATAGGTAGAGCCTTCTGGCAGACGATACTCAGTACCTTCTGGAATCTCAGGGTCATCATTGTTGGCTTGGAGCATTGCGGCTAAGTCATCTGTCACGCCTACGATGATAGTCTCTGGTGCAGGACCAGTAGTGCGGAAGTTGACTGCATTGTAAGGCTTGTCTTGTTGACGCTTGATAGCTGTATTATAGATGTTGAGCGTGTAAAGCGTATTGGGAGTCAGCCCTTCTATCTTGACCCATCCCTGTTGCTGTTCCTCTGCAGTGAGCATACGAGTGATGGTTTGCAGTTCCTTGTTCATGGTTGGTTCCACGCTGATGCTGTCGGCTATATCCGTACTACTCACATCCCAACGAGCAATGGCGGAGGTATTGTCAATCTCTGCTTTTAATACACCATGAAGGATATGGTTGTATTCTGGTCTTGCCTCCGTGGTGAAATTAGTCAATGCCCACTGTGAATTGTGTATTTCTTCTTGTGCATTGCAGCGCACACGAACATAGAAGCGTTTGCCATACGGCAAGTCCTCAAGTACGATGAAGGGGTCGGTGGTCTCCTTCTCCATATACAAGTTCTGGTAATAGTAGTCTTCAAACAGTTGCACGGTATAGGAACGTGCATCGTTCGACTTGTACCACACCATACTCATGTCGTTGTTGTTCTTTACCTTGACGGCTGGGTCGGTGGCAAAGCGTGGCTGAAACAAGTCGCCACGGCTGGTGAACTCGTCATCAGAACAGGATGTGAGGACTGCTGAAAAGTTGCAACACAGCAAGATGACACATACTATCTTTATTATATTTTTGATCATAGTTCTAAATGCTTAATTCTTTATTTTGATACTCTTGGCTGCTTACTTGTAACCATATTGCTGCTGGATGCTTCCTCTGTGACTGGTGATAATCTTGGAAGGATAAGGACACAAGTAGCGTACTGGGTCGGTGGCTTTCACGGTAGAGGCGTTGTTGTAGTTGATGTAACCACGGAAACTCCATTTCACATCATCATGAACTTGCCAAGTGCCAGTCTCCTCATCACGATACCACCATTGTTTGGCATACTCCTGCTTCTTTGTCCATCCTTCTGATGCAGGGTGGTCGCCGATGCCATCCCCATACTCTTTCAGTCCTTTGAACTCAATGAGGGTACGACCTGCATGAGCAGGGTCTTCGACTGTGCGATAATACACCTCGTCACGTACATCTCCCTTTGTACCCATACCTTGGGCACGTTTACCCCAGTCCTCAAACTGATCGTAGAGTGATTTGATAACCTCTCCGTATTTGTTCCAGCGAGCCAAGTCGTACTTACGAGTACCTTCACCGCCAAACTCCCATTTTCTCTCGTTCATGATGGCTTTGAAGAAGTCGTCTTGGTTTCTTAGGTTATCTACGTATGTATCTACTTTTTCTGCTTGGTCGGCTGCAGCGAATGCACGTCTGCGCACAGTCTTCAGTGCATTCTTTGCTTCATTTGTAGGGCCATTGAGTTCGTTCTCCACCTCTGCATACATCAATAGCACATCGGCATAGCGCATACGGATGGCGTTGATACCTGTGTTTCCACCTGTTCCTACCATCGGGTTCTTCATATAGAGTTTTGACCATTTTCCGATGTTCCAACCTGCCACGCAACTCTTGCCGAGAGACACGGTCTGGTTCAGGTTCTCATCGTAACTGACAGGTACACAAGTCACGTCAAGTCGCAAGTCGGCAGGGTCGAAAGTGAAAGGATAGAGACCACAAAGTGAAATGCGGTTGCTAGCTGAACCATAATTGTGTGACGGATGATCGCTATTGTAGCCTACGCTTACACCTATATTATATCCATACGAACCAGAAGACTCCTTTAGCAGAGGTACCTCAAAGATGACATCGCCGTCTTTCAATACCTGCCAGTTGCATTCATTGTACCACATGTCATAAAAAGACTCTTTGTCCAATGAGTGATGTCCCTCGCAGATGACTTTGCCTAGATATTCTTTGGCGATGGCATAATAATCCCGATAGTCGCTCTCTCGTTGCATGGTTCCAACGCTGTTTGGATCAGTCTCAGATGGGCGTAAACTGTATCCACCACGGTATAGAGCCAATTGTCCGATGAGTGCCTGACAGTACTCTCTTGATGCACGTTCCACGCTCTCGCTTAGCTCAGCGGCAGGTTTCATCATGTACTCAATTTCCTTGAGGTCATCTATCAGGGCCGATAAAATCTTGTTGCGGTCGGTTACTCCCTCACCATAAAAGTCATCGCCAGCCTTGGTTGAGGATGTGCGGAATACCACGTCACCCCATGTGCGAATGAGATCTAGATAGACCATAGCACGCAGGCACTTCACCTCGCCATACATCTGTTGCATCTCTGTTGGTTTGCCGTCTGCTACGTTTTTTGAGAAGAGATTCGATGATTCCATATTCTCCAAAAAGTCGTTGGCATAATTGATGGCAAGATAAGCATCGTTCCAAGTGTTCTCCAATGACCCCCAGAGGGCACGTGCGTCAAAACAGTGTATCTCGTCACCATTACCACTGGTCGAAATCTGTGTACTATTGGTTTTCATCTCAACATCTGTGTTGGTGTTGAAAGTGTAAGGCCAAGCCACTCCATATAGGTTCTGGCTGCACAACTTAGAATAGACTGTGTTCAGCATCGCTTTCGCCTCTGTCTCCGAAGAGAACAGCTCATTTGCAGTAAACGATGATTCTGGTTTCACGTCAAGAAAGTCGTTGCACGATGTCAGCATGAGCGATGCGCTACAGCAGAGCATTGTACTGTATATATATTTCTTTAGCTTTTCCATAATTTTCTATTTCAATGATCATTCTTCATTTTGTTCTATCTCCACTATCAGAATCCCACTTGTACACCTATAGTATAGCTACGGCTGCGTGGGTACATGTTGTTGTCGATGTTAGGAGAGATTCCACGTCCGATGTTCACTTCTGGGTCATAGCCGCTATAACTGGTCAGTGTGAAGAGATTATAACCAGTTACATAGAAGCGGCACTTGGTCATGCCTACAGGTTTCAGCCAAGCTTTAGGAAGCGAATAGCCCAGTGTCAGTGTGTTTAGGCGTAGGAACGAGCCATCTTCTATTCCATAGGTAGAGATGAATGACTTGGTCATACCTGATGGGTTCCAAATGGTTGCCTTCTCATTGTATTTTGCCCATATCTCTGGGGTAGAGTACATGTCATTGCCCATTGCATCATAACGATACCACATGTTCTTGAACTCTCCTGAGAGGTTGCGATACAATCCACTGTTGGAAGGTACCAAACTCATGTTGATTTTGTTCATGTTGATGACGTCGAAACCGCACATGTAGTTGAAGAATGCGCTCAAGTCCAAGTTCTTCCATGTGGCGTTCAAGCCAAAGCCTCCAGACAACTTAGGGGTGGTCTCACCAATAATCTTGCGATCGTCTTGGGTCAAGATATAGCGATTGGCATCATTTGGGTCATCAGTCAGTTTCTTAAACTTTGCTGAACCTGGAGTAAGGTTGCCTACCAAGAGTGAGCAGTCCACGATGCCTTCTTTCAAAGTGTAGGTATTGGCGTTTGCGTCGTAGTTGAAGTCGTTGACGGTATAGAAACCATCGTTCACATAGCCATATATCGTACCCATCTTCTCGCCTACACGATACCAGAATACGTCATCATTGATGTTTACGCCTGCTGTGGCATAGAAGGCTTCCTCATTGCCTGCCAACTTGTCTATCTTGCCCTTATTGAAACCGATGTTGAAGTTGGCACTCAGCGTCCAGTCTTTCTTTTCTACTATATAGGCGTTCAGGTTCAGCTCGATGCCTCGGTTGGAGGTCTGTCCTACGTTTGTCATCAGTGAGGTAAAACCTGTATCACCAGGTATCTGCGTTTCTAGGAGCAGGTCCTTTGTAGTGTTCCAATAGACATCAAGACCACCATTCAGTCTTCCTCCCCAGAAACCAAAGTCGATACCGAGGTTACGAGTGACAGTTGTCTCCCATTTCACGTCTGGATTCACAGGGTACTTGTTTTGGAACTCATAAAAATAGCTTCCTTGTTCGCCCCATCCTGCCGATTTGTTGCGGTCGCCCAACTTATACATTTTCAAGAACAAGTCGCTGCTGATGCGGTCGTTACCTGATGTTCCAAGCGAGAGGCGCAACTTCAAGTTGCTCAACCATTGTACATTTTTCAAGAATGCCTCGTTGTTCATACGCCATGCCAATGCCATTGCAGGGAACCATCCCCACCGGTTATTCTTGGCAAACTTCGATGATCCATCGGTACGTAGGGTAACGGTAGCCAGATAGCGGTCGTTGAAACTATAGTTGATACGTCCGAAGAACGAGGAAATGCGCATGGGCGAAGGACGGCTGCTCGTATTTGAGATAGGAGTACCGAGGGCATAGTTGTCAAAGGCTTTTTCCGCAGAGATGTTCTCTGGGAAGTAGCCGATATAGTTGCGCTTAGAGTGGCTAGCTTCGTTTTTCATCTCCTGTCCAGCCATCAGTTGGAAGTCGTGTACATCGTTGAGGCTGAAGTTGTAGTTGATGACGTTGGTCAACTGCCATTTTGTGCGGTAGGCATCATTCTCGGTCAAGTTAGGACCGTATGTCTTCGATGCGCTGTTGCTATTGGCAGCATTGAAGTTGCGGTCGTTTTCCCTATAGTCTTCATAGACAAACTCATTGCGCAACGTCAGTCCCTTCATAATGGTCCAGGTCAGTGCACCACCCATATTCAGCAAGTCTGTGGTACGCTTCCGATAGAAGCGGCGGTTTTGCTCCAATGGGTCATAGTGATAATACTCCGTGAATGTGTCGTCATCTACCAATTCATTGTTTTCTGGTTGACTGGTGAAGTCTTGCAGACCATTCGTAGGTTGTTCTTGCAATGATGCGAGCAAGCCCACACCCTCCGTACCACGACCGTTCAATACCTTGTGCATATAGCGTGTACGGTATTCAACTGATAGGAACTTCCATAACTTCAGGTTCAACTGGGCATTCAAGTTGTACTGTTTCAAACCATTGCTTGGCATTACGCTAGGTTGGTTTTGGTGCATCAAGCTCACCTTATATTTTGCTTTGTCGTTTCCGCCGCTGATATTGGCATCTACGTAGGATGATATAGGGTGTGTATCGAAGATGATGTCTTGCCAGTCATATCCTTCGTAGCCTTGGTAGATGTAGAACTCGTAAGGCTGTCCGAAAGTATTGGCAAACCCATTGCCAGAACTGGCTCCTTTTGGACGAATGCGTTCCCAGTTGGCTCTCACAAAGTCGTAAGGACTCAGCACGTCCAACTTGTTGGATAGTTCCTTGGTTTGGGTATAGGCATTGATGTTTACCGAAACTCTACCTTCGTTAGGCTTCTTGGTGGTGACGAGAACGACACCATTGGCACCACGTGCACCATAAATGGCTGTTGATGCTGCATCCTTCAGTACCTCGATGCTTTCCACATCGGTAGGAGGTACGTCGTTCAAGGAACCTTCGAAACCATCGATAAGAATCAGAGGCTCGTTGCTTTGGGTGATAGAACCACCACCACGTACACGAACGGTAATCTCTGAGTCTGGCGAACCATCCTGTGTGGTCACCTGCACACCAGGCATACGACCCACAATGGCTTCACCTACATTCGATACAGGCACTTTTTCCAGTTGTTTGCCATCCACGCTGGCCATGGCACCTGTCAGGTTGCCACGTTTCTGCGTGCCATATCCGATGACTACTACGTCCTCCAACTGTGCCATATCCTCTTTCATCTCCACCTTGATGTCTGTACGTCCATTCAAAGTCTCCTTCTTGCTTGTCATTCCGATATAGCTGAATACGAGGACACCTTTGTTGGCATCTACATTTTCCAGTGTGAAGTTTCCATCCATGTCGGTAACAGTGGCATTTTGAGTTCCCTCCACAGCAACGACTGCACCTATGATAGGCTCCGTTCCATCTGTCACGTTTCCTTTGATGGTGTTCTGGCTTCTTGCGCCGAGTGTGATGGTCAGCAGGAAGCCTATTATCATGATTATTCTTGCTTTCATGTCAATAGCTTATTTTATGTTCAATTCATTTAGCAGCTCCTCGGCGGTCTTTCCGTTCTCTATTGGCGTTTCTGTACCCCATGTACCCAAGGTGTAACCTAAGGTGCGTTGGTTTCCAGAGACGTTCAAGTTATCGTATTTGCCAAGTTTCAACCATATGCCATTTCCGCTGACACCAGACAATACATTGTTCTTTACTGTAATGTTGGAAGTGGTTGCGTTGGCTGCATTGATGTCAAACCAAGTCATCGTGGTTCCACCGCCATCATAGAAGGTGCAGCCCTCGATGTTGATGTTCAGGGTTTGATCTATCTTCGTTAGTCCTCCTAGAACTACAGTGCGTGTGCCGAGATTCTTGCCATGGAATACGCAGTTGCGGAATGTCCAGTTGTAGATAGGTGCTACTTGTTTGGTAGATAATCCCCAGAGTGCACTGTTGGTAGCAGTGAAGTTTGTTAGACGGCAACCATCCATGACGACGTGGTCAACGACTTGCTGTTTGTCGGCATTGGTCTGTTGATACCATATTGTACCTTTCCAATTGTTCCAGTCGCAGTTCACAAAGGCAATTTCTCCGATGTGGAACTCCTGGTTGCGTAGGTTGAAGAAGCGGTCACCTGGTTTCAAGTCAAGATTCTCAAAGTGTATCTCGCTTAGTTCGCCAGTCATGCTGATAGCTCCTAATGTGAGGGTCGCTTTCTTCTGGTTGAGTCCTGGAGTCTGTCCTACGATGTTCAGCGGTTTCGTCAGTCCGTTTAGGGTGCTTGATGAGAATGTATAATTGTTGTTAGCACGTAGGAACAACTTGATTTCTTTCACCGAGGCATCGGCCTTCAAGTTATTGAAGAGGGTGTTCAGGTTGGTGCCAGGTTCTACGTAGGTATATCCTTCTGGTACCTCAATAGGTATGGTTGGATAGAGTTGATCATGCTGCCACTGCTGTGAGAGCAATGAGATGGTGTAGTTGACAATCACCTTTTCGTTCGGATTGTTCAACTCGAAGGCGACTTCTACAGTGTCGTTTGGTACGACCTCAACAGGCTCAGCAAAAGTTTTGGTGTTGACGACGTTTCTGTCTGCATCCAAATATTCAATGTGTACATTCACCTTCTCACCCTTACTTTGTGTTTCCAGCAGAATGGCATCATCGCTGTATCCGATTCCGCCGCCCTGTGTAGCTTTCTCACGAGTAAGTGTGAGCGGTGTACCTGTTTGCATCTCGGCTTTTCCTACATTGTAAGCTACTACGGGTGTTTCGAACACAGCTCTTACGATGGAGTAGCTCTTGTCTGCTTTGGAGTCTGTTGCCTTCAAGCGGAGCACGCCTGTTCGGGTCTTCATCGGCAAAACCATTTTGCTTCCAGCATGATACGCTACGGGGTCGCTGACGGCAAATGCAGTCTTGGTCTCAGAATCTTGTTCTATCAACTGGTCGTTGAGGCTTGTCGGTGGAGTCATGAGTGCCGACTGGGTGGTGGCTACTACTCGATAGTTGGCATCATCCAATGCAAAGCGATAGGATGAAGAGTAATTTGCGAGGTAAGAGCCATCATTATTATATATAAAGAGTGGCTTGTTGGCTGTACCATAATAGATGCTCCATGGTTGTCCGTCAAGCGTAATTTCTAATTCTCGCGTTACGCTGCTCTCATACATTTCGTTGGAGGAGCAAGCGGAGAGTGCTGCGATGGCTATGCAACTTGCGAAAATTGAACGGTAAAGTTGTTTTGTTCTTGCAATCATAACAGTCAATGATTATGGGTCAATCTGTGAAAGGTTTTGTCACGTAATCACTATTGGTGATAGGCACCAATAGCTCGTAACTATGAGATGTTTCATACTTCGTACCGACTTCGAGAAGTGATGGCGAACTGTTCACCACCATGTCTCCTTTGAGATAGTCGATAGACATACCTGCATTCTCGCCTGTGGCAAAAGTACGGAATGATGAATGGTAGCCTTCTGCTGCCGTGGTGGTCAGCTTGAGGTCTTCTACCATAGGCAATCCTGTTTTAACCTGCCAAGTTGTCGCTACGTTGGTAAATGTCAACTGCAATTTGTCAAATTCGCTGCGGGCTGCTAGCTCTTCTGTTGTTTCCAAAGGGGCGAAACTTACCTGTGCCACCATACGGCGCATGGTCAGGTTGAGGTTGGATACAGATTTGTCGCTTGCGAAACGTACTACGCCAGACAGCCATACGTCTTGTTGTTGGGCTGGGTCTAAATGCAGTTGTACAGTCTCTAGGGTCTCGTTGTTGGTAACGCTGGCTGCTCCTGCTACGACAAAGGTCTGATAGGTTTCCCCCAGAGGTAGCTCAAACTGTATCGTGCTATTGTCGGTGTTTACAGTTCTAGCCTCCAACAGTTCTGTGCCTGTGCGTAATTGCTGATACACAAAAATGGTGATTTCGGATATGCCCTCCTCGGCAAAGGCGTTTTCGCCATCTGCTCGTGTTAGCGACATCCTAACCATACATTTCTCTACTTGTTCTTGTTGACCATCCATATTCCATGGATCACCGTTCTCAGAGCTGCATGCGCAGCAACAAAGAAGCAAGGGCAACACTAGTAACTTTACAAGATGCTTCATGTAGATTTGTTATTTTTGATTGTTTATTATTTTGGTTTTTAATTTTCGTCTAACAGTAATTTGCTTGCAAAATTATAGAAAAACACGCACAAAAGGGGAGAATATTTGTCGGAATAAGCAGAAAGTGACAATTTTTAGACCCTAAAGTTATAGTTTCATAATTCTTTTTTGTATTTTTGCACTTGATAATTAAAAACTGTGTTATGATGAAGCATCTGAACTTTTTCCTTGTTTTGTTGGCTTTACTTGTCTGGAATATGAAATTGAGCGCACAGCCTTATTGTGATGCGCGTACATTTAATATCCATGACGGACTGGTTGCCAATGTCATTTCAGGCATCGACCAAAGCCCTGATGGCTTGATGTGGTTTGCCACATACAAGGGACTATGTTGCTATGATGGCTATCGCTTTACTAATTTTCATAACGCTAAGGGGAGTGAACTGCTTTCTACCAATCGTATTGCCCAGATTAAGGTTGAGGGTAATGCAGGCGTGTGGGTGATAACCTATGATCGCCAACTATATTTCTTCGATACCCACAAGTGCGAATATATAGACGTTTCCGAACGGGTCAAGAAAAAGTTTGGGAGGGAGTTCAATGCACGCAATATCTACTGTCTGCCCCAGAGTCACCATACATGGATTACGGGTGAAAAGGGTGCATATTGTTTGCGTGTCATGAATGGAGATATGGAATCTCTTTCTCTGTTTCTAAATCGACAACTGTCGCCTTACGGAACAACCATCAGAAAAGTCATTGCCGACCAGATGGGAGGTGAATGGATTTTGTCCGACCAAAGCATCATGAGGTGGCAGAATAATCATGAGCAGTTGAGACAGAGAGGAAAGTTTCAGTGCCTAGCTGAGGTGGGGGAACAGGTGTTCTTGGCAAAGGCATCAGGTGAATTGTATGTATATAATAAAGGTGCCAGCCAGTTACAGCGTATTCCGTTGATGCCTGAGCCGCAGCAGATTAATTGTCTTGCATCGGGGCCAGGTGGCACTTTGCTGATTGGCACCTCCAATGGTTTGCTCAGTTTGAAAGCAAACACTTGTAAAACGACCATCTTGGCTTCTGGCGTAGGAAGCGTCAGTGCAATTTATTGTGATCGTCGAAATCGCATTTGGGCATTTACATACGATGGGAACGTACTCTTGTCAAATGGTAAGCCTAGTAGCTTTTCGGTGGTGAAGTCGGAATGTATTGATCCTAATCCCACAGCCAGTAGGTATCCTATTTGGGTGGAAGATAAGGAAGGTACCATCTGGATGGTACCTGAGAATGGAGTTTTCTCATACTATGATGAGGAAAGTGGCATTCTCCGTAGCTATACCTTGCGCTCACGTGGATACGACTATGATAACCTGCCACGTATAGATAAGTTCTTTATTGACCAACAGCATAACCTATGGTGTGCCACGACTCATGACCTCACATTGCTGAATATGAAATACCGTCACATTAAGCAGATTGCACTGGCGCGCGACTGGGAGACGAGAGCACTTGTCGCACGAAATGACGGCACCGTTTGGGTGGGTAGCCACAAGGGCTTTATTGCGGTGTTCTCTGCTGATGGCAGACTACAGGGATATGTGGACCAGAAGGGGCGTATTGTGCCTCAACCGGTCAAACTGACTGATCGTGTCTATGCGATGAAGCAAGATTCCAAAGGGCGTGTTTGGGTGGGTACCAAAGGCTGTGGCCTTTTTCTGATTGGCTCCCAGGGGATAGCTCATTATACGCATAATCCTAACGATAAATACTCTTTGAGTCATAATGACATCTATGACATTGATGAGGATGAACTTGGCAATATTTGGATAGGAACCTATTCCAAAGGACTGAATCTCGTAGAGACACAAGCCGATGGAAGCGTCAGCTTTGTCAACGCCTTTAATCGCTTGAAGAACTATCCTATCAACAAATTTGGTAAAATACGCCGCATTACGCATACAGGCAAGGGAGTTGTCATTCTCTCGACCACTACAGGTCTCCTTACGATGAGCAATCGCTTCAAGGACCCTTCTGCCATTCGTTTTTATGCTTCGGAACATCTGCGAGGCGATACTACGTCTATTCGCACCAGTGATGTCATGCAGGCTTTGGCAACCAAGAAAGGTACCGTATATGTTACCACTATGGGAGGAAACATACAGCGGTTGACTTCTCGTAATTTGCTTGCACCGCAACTGAGGTTCCATACGCCTGCCAACCAAAATGGCGGCAATGCCCTGTCGCTTGTCGAGGATTCCAAGGGGAAGGTTTGGGTAGTGCGTGAGTCTAGTCTTGAGATGTTTACCCCATTTGCCAAGGATTCGGGCATCACCTTTGAATATAGCTCTAAGGATCTGGATGAGCATGCAGAATTTACAGAAGCTTTGCCTGCTCTCAGTGCAGATGGAAAACAACTTTGGTTGCCTTCTATTAGCGGTGTCTTTATGCTGAATCCTACCAAGCAACATAGGAGTCAGTTCAAGCCTACCATCGTTTTTACGAGTGTACAGTTCCAAGGTGAGGCTTTGCCCCAGCCACTTCTTAATACGCCAGAGCTCGTGGTTCCAGCCGACAAGCGCAGCTTCACCATTAGTTTTGCGGCACTCGATTATCAAGACAATTCCTTGGTGCGCTATGCTTATAAGTTGAAGGGTATCGACCAAGCATGGAATTATGTAGGACAGGAGCATCAGGCACAGTTGACACAGCTTCCAGCAGGACACCATTGCTTGATCGTGAAGAGTACCAATAGTGATGGCGTGTGGATGGAAAATGAGACAGAACTGAATATCTACATACAGCCTACCTTTTGGGAGACTACTTGGGCAAAGCTGCTCTATGTCTTGCTTTTCATGGGATTGATAGGTATCGGTATTCATATCTATCTCTTGCGTCGCAAGAATGCGATGCAGCGTGAAATGGATGTGATGAAGACGCGGTTCTATACTCGTGCAAGCCATAAGCTACGTACACCTCTCACGCTGATTGGTGGACCTGTCACAGAGGTGCTTGCCCATGAGCATTTGACAGAAAAGGGACGCCAGCATTTGGAGATTGTGCAGCGCAACTCTCGTAATATGTTGGATTTGGTCAATAAGATGCTTGACCATAGCAAGACTCGCAATTTTATTGTTGATGACAAGAATGCACCTACATTTGTTGGCAGCCAGTCGTTTATAGATGCGGATGCTGAGACTGGACAGCATAAAGACGTGAAACTCTTGGTGGTAGAAGACAACAACGACTTGCGTGCATTCCTAGTCAGCATCTTGCAAGACGATTACTGTGTCTTGGATGCTGCCAATGGTCGTATCGGCTTGGAAATTGCTTTGTCGGAACAGCCCGACTTCATTATTACAGATGTCATGATGCCAGAGATGGATGGACTGACGATGGTACGACAGATTAAGCAGAACCCTAACATCTGCCATATACCAATTATCGTTCTCTCAGCCAAGGCATCACTTGACGACCGATTGGAGGGACTCAAGGCGGGCATTGATGACTATATCACCAAGCCATTCTCTGCCACTTACCTCCGCCAGCGCATAGAGAACATCATTTCTTTGCGTCGTATGTTGCAACAAAATTGGTTGGGCTCATCCATGGCAGATGGAAAACATAAGGAGTATAAACTGGAGACACCGCACATTGTGGATGCCGACCAACAGATGATGGAACAGTTGATGAAATACATCGAGAGCCGTATAGATGACGAGAATCTGAAGATAGAAGACATGGCGGAAGCGGTCCATCTGGGGCGCACTGTTTTCTATGGCAAGATAAAAGCATTGGTAGGTATGGCACCTTTCGACTTCTTGCGCCACGTCCGTATGCAAAGGGCGGAGGATCTTGTTGCCAAGAGCAAGATGAGTTTCTCGCAGATAGCGTATGCGGTAGGTTTTACCGATCCGAAGTATTTCACCAAGTGTTTCAAGAAGGAGACGGGGATGACTCCATCGGAATATCGTGAGAAAGAGAGGAGCGAAGAAGTGAAAAGTGAATAAGGTACAAATAAGGACAATGGCAGGCATCGAAGACTGATGCCTGCCATTGTCCTTATTTGTCGATTCTTATCCAATCGGCATCTATCCAGCCACGGTCGGATTTGGCATTGGTTTCTGCAGCGATGAAGCCGAACTTGGCTCCTATCCATTTGCCTTGGCGCATCTTGAACGCCTCGCCGCAGTCCTCAAATTTCTTGCCATCGGTACTATAAGAGAATTGTACCATTGGCGTGCCACCATGTGGCGCTCCTGCTTGGGCGTTGCTCACATGCAGGCGTAGATAAATGTCCTCATGGATTCCTGGCTTATAGTCTATCTTGTCTTCTTTTGTTGGTTTTAGCGTGGCTAAAACTTTTTCGGTCTGTGGCTTGCCCTTGTCGGCGTTTTGACAAGTCATCTGTACCAGTTCAAACTGTTTCCCTGTGCGTCTTACCACCAATGCCGAATAGTCGAGTCCCATCATGATGAGGCCTCCCATCTGTCCTTCTGCCTTTGAGGTGAAACGTAGCTTGGTCGTGGCGGTGAAACTGTCGGCAGGTGTCTTCTGTAGTAGCATATTGGGTACTTCCCAGAAATTCTTCCATTGCTCTGACAGCTTGTGTGTGTAGATGCGCATCGTGCCAAAGGCTGTTGGCATGCCGAAAGTTTGGTTGTAATTGGCTTGCCATTGCCATTGAAGTCCTAGTTTGCCATCGTTAAATTCATCACTTTCCGCAGGATTCATGATCTGATTTCCATTGGAGGATAAAGGCTTTTTGTAGGTCATCACTGGCTTGCCTTTCTTTCCCATGATAGGCCAACCCGATGACCAATCCACAGGCTGAAGATGTACGACACGCCCATAGGCTTCCTTGTCCTGAAAGTGCATAAACCAGTCTTCTCCATACTTGGTATGTACCCAACCTCCTTGGTGAGGACCATTTACCGTAGTTTTGCCTTGCTCCAATACGATTTTGTGCTCGTAAGGCCCGAAAGGTGACTTGGAGCGCATAGCTAGTTGAAAACCTGAAGGCACACCACCAGCAGGACAGAGAATCCAGTACCAGCCATCACGCTTATAGAACTTAGGACCTTCGCAGGTGCGGTTCTCTGTACCATTGCCATCGAAAACGATGACAGGGTCTCCGATAGCTTTCGTTCCATCGGCACTCAATTCGCGCACGGTCAGTACAGAGGCAAACTTAGATCGGGAGTTTGCCCAACCATTGACTAGATAGCATCTGCCATCATCATCCCAAAGTGGGGTGGTGTCAATCATGCCCTTACCGGGTATCACACAGATGGGTTTCTCCCAGTTGCCAGCAGGGTCTTTGGTCTTCACCATCATCACTCCATAGTCAGGATCGCCCCAATAGATGTAGTATTCACCTTGGTGGTAGCGAATGGAGGGCGCCCATACGCCCATGCCGTGAGCAGGATGGTCAAACACCTCCTTGGGTTCAAGTTCTTTGATGGCATATCCAATGATACTCCAGTTGACGAGATCCTTGGAATGGAGGATGGGCAGTCCTGGGATGCACTGGAATGAAGAGGCTGTTAAGTAATAGTCCTCGCCCGAAGGACCTACGCAGACATCGGGGTCTGAGTAGTCGGCGTTGATGACGGGGTTCATATACATTCCATTGCCTAGGTCAGGACACCATACTTTTGAGGTATATTGCGCCATGATAGGTAGGCTGCAAAAAAGTAAGAAAGTACAAATGCAGTTCTTTTTCATGTTTCTAAGTCTTTTGTTGTTCTATCGTTTATACACATAGGCGTGAAACTTGGTTGCGTATCATTTTGCGCGCCAATCCCAATTTGTTTTCGACCGTTTTATATTTCATGTGCAATTCGTTTGTGATTTCACTCACCTTGCGCCCCTCTACGATGCTTAAGCGGATGATGTCACGACTGCATGGGTCGAGACGAGCGATACTATGTTCTAGTGAGCGATTGATTTCTTGTATGGATAGCACCGAGAATACTTCTGGTGTTTGATTGCCCAAACGTAACTCATGCTCGCAGTCCGATCGCACGGCTTTCTTGCGCAAATGGTCGATAACCAAGTGCCGTAAGGTGGTATAGCAAAAAGCTGGTAAGGTAGTGGCATTGATGAGATGACAACGAGAGCATAGGCGCAGGAAAGTTTCCTGCACCATATCCTCTGCTGTTATGCGGTCGCCTTGTAATTGGCGGCAAACGTAATCTATCAATACGTTTCGATTGTCTGAATAATATTTGCCGATTGACGTTCCCATGTTTTCATATTCTTCAAATGGTGATGGCTTATAAGATGGAGACAGATAGGACTTTTAGGTCGCTATCAGCACTTGATGAGCCTACCAATACGTCAAACTTGCCTGGCAAGATGCGCATCACGTTGTGCTCATTGTCCCACCACTCGAAGCTGTTGCGAGGAAGTCGGATGGTGACACGCTCGGTCTCGCCTGGTTGCAACTGGTGTGTACGGGCATAGCCACGGAGTGTCTTCACTGGACCGTCAGCAGTGTCACCAGGGCGACGCAGATAGACTTGTGCCACTTCGGTACCTGCTTTCTTTCCAGTATTGGTGACATCTACGCTTACATCATAGCCTCCCTCATGATTCAGATTGATAGCCTCATTCTTCATCTCAAAGGTGGTGTAGCTCAGACCATATCCGAAGGGGAACAATGGCTTGTCGTGCATGAAGCGATAGGTGCGCCCAGCCATCTTGTATTCCTCAAATGGAGGCAACTGGGCATCGTTCTTGTAGAAGGTGACAGGCAACTTGCCAGAAGGATTGTAGTCGCCGAAGATGACATCTGCCAAGGCATGACCTCCTTGCTCACCAGCATACCAAGCCTCGATGATGGCATCGCAGCTCTCCATTTCTGGCTCCAGTGCCACTGCCGAGCCGCTACAGCATACGAAGATAACTTTTTTGCCAGCCTTGTGCAGGGCCTTGAGGATGTCACGCTGTACTTGTGGCAGTTCGATGGAGGTACGGTCGCCTCCATCAAAGCCTGGCTCGTTGATGCGAGCCTGCTCACGTTCCAAGTTAGGCGAGATGCCACCTACGAAGATGACGGTCTTTACCTTCTTGGTAGCTTCCAGTATTTCTTCGATGGTATAATTGTGCTTGCCCTTTTCTGTCATCTGCAAGGTAGTGGAGCCATCTGCAGCATTCTCTATAGCCTTGCCAATCGCCATCTCTTTCACGGTCATATTGGTGATACCGCATGCTGTCAGGTATGGCACGTTGCCAATGCGGCTCTGAATGCCCTCTAGAGGAGTCACTGTATGAGCAGCCTGACCAAAATAAATGCCCCACAACATGGTGGAATCGGCAGCGTTTGGTCCCATTACCATCAACTTCTCTTTTTTCACTTTTCCCTTTTCGCTGGAGAGAGGTAGGATGCCATTGTTCTTCAACAAAACCATTTGCTCACGTCCCATTTGGCGAGCCAAGTCCTTGTGCTTCTGGCAATTCACCACAGAGGCAGGTATGTTGGTCCAAGCCACCAAGGAGTCTGGGTCTAGGTTGCCCATCTCAAAGCGACCTTTCAGCAGGCGGCGTACGCTCACATTGATTTGATCCTCAGGGATGTCGCCACGCTTCACGGCATCTGGCAGTGAATTGTAGTGCGCTCCGCATTCCACATCGGTACCGCTGAGCACAGCCTTGGCTGCTGCGGCTGGTTGGTCTTTTGATACCTCATGGCGTTTGGGCTGCCAGAAGTCACCGATGGCTCCACAGTCGCTGACCACCAGTCCTTTGAATCCCCATTCGTCACGTAAGATATGCTGCAACAGTCGGTTGCTGCCACAGCAAGGGTCTCCGTCTATGCGCTGGTAGGCACACATCACCTCTTTTACGCCTGCATCTTGTACCAATGTCTTGAAGGCAGGCAGGTAGGTCTCCCATAAGTCACGTGGGGGCAACTGGTCGATATTCATACTATGACGTAGCTTCTCAGGACCGCTATGTACGGCAAAGTGCTTGGCACAAGCATACAATTTCTTGTATTTGGAAGTGGTACCCTGTTTCTCCAAGTCTCCTTGCAGAGCCTTGACTACGATGGAACCCATGCGACCATTCTGGTAAGGATCCTCACCATAAGACTCCTGTCCACGACCCCAACGTGGGTCACGGAAAATATTGACCGTCGGTGTCCAGACCGAAAGACATTGATACTTACCTGTAGGCAATCCTTGGTGGCGCATCGCCGTATTCTTGGCACGAGCTTCGTCACCCACTGCTACAAAGACACGACCGAGGAGGTCGTCGTCAAAAGAGGCTGCCATACCGATACATGAGGGGAAGATGGTGGAGATTCCATTGCGTCCCACACCGTGCAGCACCTCGCTCCACCAGTCCCAGGCAGGGATGCCCAGGCGGTCGATGGCTTTGGAGCCATTGCGCATAAGGCGAGATTTCTCTTCGAGCGTTAACCTTCCCAGCAAGTCGTCTGCACGTTCGTCTGCCGTGAGATTGGGATTCTGGTAGGGTAGAAGTTGCTGGGCATCGGCTGTAAATACAGCGAAGAATGCCAGTGACGTGATGATGATTTCCTTTTTCATGTTTAAGTTGTTTTGTTCTTGATTGTTTGAATGATGTTGCAAATTTCGTAAAAAACAGTGGAATAGAGGGGGTGATATTGTCGCATTAGGTGTAAAAAACAAATAATCCCCTGCTTTCTCGCAAAAGCAGGGGATGGGATATTCCCAAATGGTTGGGAAGTTATCTGAAAACAGTCTTTCAATCGTCAACTACATAAAAATAATCATTCGCATCTTATATGTCTAGTCTATTATTTGTTCACTAACTTCTTGCCGTTCTTGACGACGATGCCTTTGTAATCCTTGCCAACACGCTGACCTGCGAGACTGAACAAAGCTTCGTCCTCTCCAGCAATTTCGACAGAAGGTGCTTGGATGCCTGTGGTATCACTGACAGTCACGGCGTTGGATGTGCCACAAAGACCACCATTTCGATTGGCAGAGCGAACGGTATAGATGCCTTGCTCTGTAGCTACAAAGGCAGTGGTAGTCTGGTTGGTCAGATAAGCACCATCCTTGAAGATGACGTAGCAGCGTGCTCCTTCGATAGAAGACCAAGAGAGTTGCTTGCCATTGGTGGCAACCACTGGAGCAGCAGTCTCGACGGTCTCCTCTGTAGGCAACCAAGAGTCTGTGCCACCCAGCACATTCTCGACGGTAAAGCGAGTAGCCTCTTCCTCGGTTAGCACAGGCTTATAGGTGTTGGTGCTGGTTGCGGCGTTCTTGCGCACGCTGAGGTCGATGGTCTTGCCGTCCTTATCGATAGAGTTGTACTCATAGAAGTGAGTAGGCAAGCTGCCCATGCCGCCCCATCCATTGTCGGATGGCTTGAGGTTCATCTGAGTGTTGAGGAAGTAGCATCGTGGCTCATTCTGCCAAGGGCGACCTAATGTGTAGCCACCTGTATAGCTATAACTGCCTTTATAACCATTGATGGTGCAGCCTTGGAAGACATAGCCCCATTTCAATAAAGGACTGGTTGATGGTGCGGTGATATAACCGCCATTGGTCATGATGAGCTCGCACTGGTCATAGTAGTGATCACCACCACCGCAGATGAAGTCAACGGCACCATACAACTTGCAGTTGAGATAATAACCGCTCTCGCCTGTTACTTGGGTATCTTGCTGGCTCTGCATTGCGATGTGCTTGAACACGGCTTGCTTGCCACCTGAGAGGCAGACTGCCACACCGACACGTTTCGCCTGGTCGAAATCAACATCATTGCGGATGGTGAAGTCCTGGAAGTAGTCACCGCCTGTATTGTTGATTTGCATGATAGGATTGCTGATGTCTGAACGACGACCGTGCAATACCACGCCATCCATGCTTTCGCCGATGATGGAGACATTGTAAGCCTTGAGGTTTTGCTCGGCACTTCCGAAGTCGTAGTCGCCGTTCTTGACGAAGATGACCTTGCGTGCAGCACCTTTTTGCTTGTTGGTCTCGTTGACGGCTGCGATGGCTGCGCTAAACTCGTCTGCTGTGGATACTACATAGTCGTAGGCTGCTGTCTCGACCACTGGCTTGTCACCTACCTCCACCTCGATATTGATGGCTTCGGCGTTGCTGTTGCCGTAGTTGTCCTTGGCGGCTCCTGCTGCAACGGTAAAGGTGTATTTCTTGGAGTACTCTAGGTCCCAGATAGGGAAGTAGAGTTGGGCAGAACCGCCCTCAGCATTGATGGTCTGGTTGCCAATGGTAGCCTCTGTGTCCTTCATCTCACGGTCGAAGGAGAGGGTTACGACACAATGGTTCTTTTGGGTGGTTGGTGTTACGCTCTGATTCTTCAATACTGGAGGAGTCTGCACTGCCTCATGCTCTGTTACTAGCTCAAACCAGCCAGTGGTCTGTGAACCGTTCTTCAACTGCATGGTGATGTTATGTCCAGCCACATGGTTTTCTAGGTTGATGACCAAGTCGTATTTTGTGCCGTTGATGAAGTCGTGCTTCATCGGAACATAGATGGTGGCTCCCTCGGAACTTACCTCACCCATCTCGCCCTTGGCATAGTTGTCGCTGAATTCATGCACGATGAGTTGCTTCACCTTTACGTCGACAGGAACGGTGAGGGTCAACAAGGAACCGCCTTTCATCTTGAATCCGCTGTTGTTCCAGCCATCACCAATCGGCGAGAGGCTGTAGAGTCCATTGCTCCATACGTTGTTGCTGACTCCTTCGGAAGAATACTTCAGCAGAACGCTTTCATCGGTTTCCACCTTATTATATATATGTAGTCCGTTGAGGGTCAACTGATAGTCGCGAGTCTTGCCTGCCATTTCCGTGTGTAGGGTATAGGTGGCGGAAGTTCCACTGATTGTTGGCTTGTCAACCGTTACGCTGCTGCCGTCGATAACCTTCACGGTTACGGAAGGTACAGCTGTAAACACGTTGTTGTAGGTAGCTTGGTGAGCATCCTCGTTGAGAGTTGTCAACACATCGTCAGCTACAGAAAAGCCATCAATGAGTACATCGGTCAGTGAGATTTCGCCGATGCGGAACAGCTTGAACGTATAGACAGTTTGGCTAGATGCTGTTCCTTCGTCTGGCGTAAGAGCCAGGGTGACAAGTGTCGTTTCTGAAGGGGCTGGAGTTGGTAGGGTATAGGTGCCATTGCCATTGTCGGTCACGGTGATGCCTTTTTCGCCGCTCTTGGCAGTTACGTTGACAGTACCGTTTTTCGCTGTTACGCCAAAGGTTGTAGTGCTTGAATAGTTGGCAGGTAGTTGACAATACCAATCGCTGTCGTCACCATTGGTAACGTCTTGTCCATCAATGGTCAAGTCGCTAATGCTTGCATAATGGTCACCTGTATGTGCCATCGACATATTCTTATAGTTGACGAGGAAACCGCTGCTTTCGCTGCTGAAGCTGATACGTAGCTTCTTCATACCTGTGGTCAGCTCGCCGTCTAGTGCGATAGTGGTTGACGTATAGTCTTTTGGGGCATTGCTGTCTATCGTGTGACAGCCTTGTGCCTCGACTTTGCCAGAGGCTTCATCGATGACAGACAGATGGATTTGGCAGTCGCCATAGCGGGCGATGTCCATGGTCAAGTTGTAAACACCAGCTTTCGTACACTTGAAGGAATGCAGGGCGATGTCGCCGTTCTTTACCCATCCCACGTTGCTATTGTCACCCTCAATGCGGATGCTACCCGAAAACGAGGCATTGGATAGTGTCAGAGTGCCTGGCACTTTGTCCACGGCATCAGTAGTATAGAAAGCCAACTTGCCCCAGTTGCCGGCATAGTTGGATGCCTCGGTAACGGCAAACTTGAGGGTATAGGTGCCGATAGGCAAGGCATCAATGGGGAGGTTGGTAACCTGTGAGGGTGTCCAATTGCCCGTATTCTCTATGTCAATGTCTTTCTCTAATATGGTCTTGTTGCTGCCATCGGTCAAGGTGACTTTCATCTTGGCAGCATTCTTCGAACCCATAGCAAACGTCAGGATATAGTCTTGCTCTATTGTGTTCTGGATGGCAAAGGAAGCTACGGTGCTTGCTTTGGTCGAGCCGATGTTGGCTCCATTGTTCTCTATCTTGCCATCTCCTGTTATGTCGCAGTTGTTCCAGTCGATATAATTACCCGCAGTAGTCGGTATTTCTACTACAGTGGCGGCAGAAACCCCAAAAGAGAGCACTGTCGCCAACATGAGTAGGATGAATGATTTGAATGTCGTATTCATCACAAGTAACTAGTCATTTATTTCACAATCTTCTTTCCGTTCACGATGATGATGCCCTTGGCTGTAGCTGGGTTGACCTCGATGCCCATCAAGTTGTATGCCTTGCTGCTTTCGTCAGAGGTTGTTTCCACGGTCTTGATATCCGTAGGGTCGCTGGAATCCGTGAATGTGATGTCGGTCAGGTTGACGGTGTACTTAGCCTTCACTGGCTCCTGGAAGGTGATGGTCATGATCTTGGAGCCTGCTGTCAGGTGAACGCCCTCCACCTTCTTTGTCGTTTCATCAGGGAAGCTGTCCCATTTGCCAGTTTTGGCAATGGTTACTTCCTTTTCCAGTTCTACCTTGCTCTCGTCAGTGGCATCGGTTATCACAATCTTGAGGGATGGAGCATCTTCCTTGGTGGCTGCACGGAAAGACAAGGTGTAGTCTGCGTCTTTCTTTACGCTCAACTGGAACTGTTCCTTCTGTCCGTTGCGGTAGTCGCCGAGATACTTCACACCGTTCTTCTCTTGGATCTTTCCGTTGGCACGATAGCTGCGTGTCTCTAGGTCGATGGTGCCTGGCACTGCATTGCCCATTTCTACCTCCTCGAAGTAGGCAGAGAGGTCTGTAGATTCTGAAATCGTGTATTTCAATGGATTATCGGTATATTCGTCATCATACTGGTCCACCCATTTCACGAACTTGTAGCCCATGGCTGGTGTGGCAGTCAATGTCACCTCGCTTCCATTGACATATACATCTTGCAGAGGTGAAATGGCGATGGTGCCGCAAGCCTCATTTTCTGTGTCTCCTACATATTTATAGGTATAGAGAGAAGAAGTCTCGATCGTGCCATCTACACCTTCGAAGCGAAGGTTGCGCAAGTTGGCAGTGGTAGTGCCGTCCTCGTTGAGGAAGGTGATGGTCAGTGTCTTGTCACCCATCTCGATAGGGTCGCTGATGAAGATGACACCATCTTGCCATCTGCCCCAGTTGCCAGTGTTTGGCACGTTGTATGTGTAGTCTAAGTCTGTATCATCACCGCTCTTCAATTCAAACTTCACTTGAGAGCCGTCTTTCTTGCAAGCGGTCTGGAAACGGATGATATAAGCTTTCTCGGCGGTGTTTCTTAGTTTGAACTGCACCCAGTCCTTGTTGTACATATTGTCGAACTGGTTGTACTGCAAGGTGTTGTCCTCGTTATATACGCCTGTGCCTTTGTAGCGCTGAGGCTCTACAAACTGTGTAACGCCATCTTCCTTGAAGTTGACGTAGGCGGAGGTGACCATCTTGATGGTAGCATCCTTCGGGTCGAGCTGGTAGTCGCCAGTCGTAGGAATGTCGAGAACTGCGTCAGAGGTTTGATCTACGTTCTGTGCTTGGGCTGAGAAGCCTGCACAAAGCAGCAAGGCTGCTAAGAGAAGTCTAAGTTTCTTCATAATGATTATGTTTTAAGTTGTTATTATTGATTTGCTTGTTCTTTCATTATTGCACGATGAATTTCTTTCTGTTGCGAATATAGATGCCTCGTGAGAGGTGGTGACCGTTCATCTTGCGACCTTGTAGGTCGTAGATGGCATCATCAGCCATAGAGCCTTGGTCTTTGCCTATTTCACGGATGGCGGTAGAGATTTGACTGGTATAGAGCGTGATGGTGCAATCTGGATTGTTGCCAGTAAAGGTAAAGGTGAGCGTGCCGATGGCTGGTGTAGCAAGCTGGGCGGTGAATTCGTCGGTCTCTCCCTTCTTCAGTGCGTATGTTCCTTCAGCCAAACTCTCTCCATTCAGTTCGATGAGGGAAGCGTCTGCATAAGAATCACTTGTGTATCGGCATTTCCCCTCAAACTTGATGGCATTGACCTGTGCACCAGCTGGCAAGGTGATGGTGTGCTTCTTGTCACGAGCCATGCGGATATAGTTGCCAGATGTACCATAGCTGCCACCTTGGCTGTTGGACAAGGAGATGTCATTTCCGAATGTCCAACCAGTCTCTTCCTTCGTGTCTTTCGACAAGATGTACTCGTCTGCCACTTTAGGGTAGCTCTCTGTGAATCCTTCCAACTGTCCACCTAAGTTTTGGGCTTCGGTGATGTGGGCTACCAAGGAATTCATGTAGTTTTCGAGATTGGAATAGCCATCGGCATTAATCTTGGCACCATCGGCTGCATTGTGTGGGTCTAGACCATGAGCTAGCTCCCATTCGTCTGGGATGCCGTCTTGGTCGCTGTCTAGAGGTGCGGTAGCCGAAGTGAGCGTTGGCCATGGATTCTCTCCTATATCATAAGGTGTGTCGATGATGCCTTGCAAGTCGCCTAGAGAGGTGTCGCCTGTATAGGAAGCCTTGCGGTTGCGAGTGTCGCTGACAATGAGTTGATCGACAGCGTCACGATGAAGGGATGCACCTGCGTAATCAAGCACCCGCTCGTAGGCTGTCTTGGCATCGTGGTTGGTCACAGCCATGAAGCGGAGTGGCTGTTTCAGCTTGATGGTGTCTTGTGTCACAGCGGTCCAACCGACATTGGCGGAACTTACCTGATTGATGATACCTTGCGACCAGTTGTTTTGGGTTACGCTGTTATAATCGCTGTTCACGTTTCCTTCCACGAAGTACTTGCCCCAATAACCATACATTTCCTCGTCTTTGTTGGAACGTACGCCAATGCCGCAGATGCGTTTCTTGTAGTTGGAACCACGAGCATCGGTGGCAGGACCTGGCTTATAATAGTTGTTTACGATGTTCACGTGCATGCCTTCGCCTCCATAGCAGCCATTGCCACCCCAGTTGTACATCACGTTGTTGCGTAAGTCGGTGGTGTCTCGGAAGTTATTCATAGGTCGGTCGCCCAGTCGTGGCACACGTGAGTCGTGATGGGCAAGCAGGTTGTGATGGTAGGTAGCTCCCCTGCCACCCCAGTTGCCACCATAGCCGTGAGGACCTTTTACGTGTCCGGCGTTGCGGAGACTTTGGGAGACGATGCACCATTGCACGGTCATATGGTCGTTGCCATAGACGGAGAGGCACTCGTCGATGCTCCAACTCACGGAGCAATGATCTACCATGATATTCTTGCCATCAAAGCCACCCAGTCCATCGCCCTCGTGTCCGCCATCTCCTTCTTTCTTGTTGGCATAGGTGTTGCCAAGGCGGAAGCGCATATAGCGAATGATGACGTTGGGAGCCGAGATGACAAAAGGCCAGTCGGCTACACAGATGCCGTCGCCGGGAGCGGTCTGTCCTGCAATCGTGACGTTGCCATTTCTAATCTTCAGTTCTGACTTGAGGCGGATGGTGCCCGAAATGTCAAATACTACTGTGCGTGGACCTGATTGATTCAAGGCATAGCGCAGTGAGCCGATGCCGTCATCGTTTAGGTTGGTTACATGATAAACTTGTCCGCCACGTCCACCAGTGACGTATCTTCCCCAACCTTCAGCGCCTGGGAAGGCTGGTGTTTTCTCCATCTGAGCCTTGGCTGTCTGGACGGATGCAAGGTTGCTGATTAGGAGTAGTGCAATAACACTCAAGATAGTTTTAAGTTTCATACGAATATATAGTTATTTGATTTTTGTTGCAAAGTAAGTGAAATCATATAGAATAAATAGGTGAAAAATTGTCGTTCTCGGTCATAATGATAATTATTCACCCCTTTTCCGACAACTTTCAGCACTTTGTGAGTGTCAATATATTTCGATAGGAAGGCTTGGACTCTCTAGTTCTTATCATTTTCGTCCCTAGTACCACTTTCATTTTTCCCTAACTAGGTAAAAATTCTTCCCTAGTTAGGCGTGAATTTTTACCTAGTTAGGGAGCGTCGGCTCTCTAGTGGATGGAAATGTGGGTTTGTAGGGAGGATGTAAAGAATTATTGGCGTGTCAAGTGAATCAGTAAGGCTTTTCGGATTGTGTATAGTGTTTCAGTGAGAAAGGAAAGGGAACGTATAGTAAATCAGTAAGGTGCTTGGAAAGCGAAGCTCGGCTTTCGGCAAATCCCCGAATCTATGCCCGTAAATGCTAGAACCTATACTCATAAATCGTAGGACCTGTGTTCTTGCAACTGTATGATTTAGACGTAAGAGTCTGATGTGCATAGCCAAAGAGATGGCAAAACTGCGTTTTGAAGATTGCGTGGCATAAGTCACGCAATCGTTTGGCGAATGCCAACTAATCTTATGGCGACCGCCGTAACATCTTTTGACGAACGTCAAAAGATGTGCGAGATTGAGTTCTCTGTCTTTAACAGAGAGGAGTCTCTGGTCGAAAGACTGAGAATGTGGATGGATGTGGATGCGCCACGGCATCAATCTTAATTATAATATGCGTATATGGGCGCAAGCGTATGTGCACGCCCACGCCCACGGAGGCGTGTGCATGTATAAAATAAGGAGTTTTGCCCTCTTAGTTGTCTAGAAATGTGAATACGTGTTAAAATCACAACTTTTTCGAAACTTTTTTCTCGAAATATTTGGTGGAATGGAAAATAGTTAGTACTTTTGCACT